>Ga0182030_10003924_pt1 | contig 31752 bp, 13 predicted proteins | sample 812S3MmetaG_FD_121299 | JGI IMG/M metagenome (GOLD analysis project Ga0182030, IMG submission 121299) | Permafrost microbial communities from Stordalen Mire, Sweden - 812S3M metaG (Illumina Assembly) | ecosystem: Environmental > Terrestrial > Soil > Wetlands > Permafrost | place: Sweden... | reverse complement strand
GACCAACCTCACGGTGGCCGAAGGTGTTTCATTCGACCTGTGGGCCGGCACAAACGCTCCGGCCGGCTACTACGTTTATTCGTTTGTGCCGCACCAGAAAACCGCCGTGTTGCCAACCGAAGGCAGCCTGAACGTGGATATGGCGGATTTCTTCCGGCTGTTGGCAGGACGGCCGAATTTCAGCAAGGAAATGTATCTGGACGTGGTGGAGGCTGGCTTTGAAATCGTGCGCGGCAAAGGCTGGGTAACGTGCGGTTGGTTCAGTTGCGAGGCGGAGTGACGAGATCTTCAGCGCTGCGGCGTGAGCGTGATCAGAACGGCATCGTTTTCGCGGAGGTCGAATTGCTGCTCATAATTTCCGTCGCGGCCGATCTTTACGGTGTGAACGTCTATGGGCGCGCCGCTGTTTTTGGCTTTGATTTCAGCGACCTGCGCCTTGGTGAGCTGCGCGGGTGTGCCCAAGTCGCGATAGGTGTCGTAGGCGTCGTTGACGCGGTAGCCGACTTTGTAAGTTTCCATCGTGTATTTGCCTTTCGGCAGGTGCGACAGATTCAGCGTGATTTTGTTTTTGGGCTGCGACGGCAAATCGCGTTTGTAAAAGACCTGATTGATCATGTTCCTGCCCGGAAAGGTGTTGGTGAAATCCCAAACCAACGCCTGCACTCCGCCATCTTTGTCGGCACAAATCCACGACGACGGATCGCTATCCTTCAATTCCGTCGGGCCGAGCCGGTTCAAAAATTGATACGCAAAAAACGCCGGCTTCTTGATATCCTGATAATTCATCAGGCCGAAGCCACCGTGAAAGGCTTCCCAGCGCGGGCCGGATTCCTCGAAAATATCCGTGAACGTCCAGTAGGACATGGACTGCGCGGCGTCACCGCATTTCTTGAGCTTATCTAAGATGTAAGCCGTGCCGTGATAACTGTCGTGAAATGGATCCGCCGGCGTGTAGGAAGAACTCCATTCGGTGAAGTGCAATTCCAGTTTGGGAATTGCCGAATCGGCAATCTGCTGACGCACTCGCTTGACGTCGCCGAAAATGGAGTTCGGGTTGCGGGAAAGCGCCGTGCCGTGGGTGGCGGTTTCATCCAGATAACCGCTCTCCACGCCGTAGGTGTGCGTGGAAACGAAATCCACCGGCGCGTGGTTCGTGTCGCAGAAATGAAGAAACTCCGTTATCCATCCGCAGCCCGCCGTTCCCGGGCCGCCGACTTTGTAATCGGGGGAAACACTCTTGATGGCGCAGGCCGTCGCGGCGTAGAGGTCGAAATACTGTTGCTGTGTGCCGGCCCAAAATCCGCCCGTGAGGTTCGGTTCGTTCCAGACCTCGAAATACCACGTGCGCACTTCGGCATCGCCGTAACGCTCACGCTCATGGAGGACAAAGGCCTGAATGAAGTCGGACCACTTGTTCATGTCGCGGGGCGGCGTCACATTGCCCTTCCACCAAAAAATGGTTTTGGATCCGCTGGCCAGTCCGTCCGGCATGAAGCCGAGTTCAACAAACGGCTTCATGCCGATGTTGTGGAGGAAATCGTAAAGCTCGTCAATGTATTGCCAGTTGTATTCCGGCTTGCCGTTGTAATCGCGATAAACGCCCATGTCGTCGGTGAACAAACCGTGCATGCGGATGTATTCAAAGCCGCATTCGCGATGCGCGATGGTCAGTTGCCGCTGCCAGTCGGCGCGCAAGCCTTCGTTGGCGCGGCCTGCGCCGACGCAGAATTTGAACATGGTGTTGAGCGGTCCGTTGGTTTGCTGGAGATCGGCGGAAATAATTCTTTCCGGCAGCCCGTTTGTCGTGGTGCCGGAAATTGCCTTCAAAGCGGCAGCAAGGAGCAGACAGCAAACAGCGAGTAATTTAGGTGGCGAATGGAGGGTGAATGAATGGTTTGTCATAACGGTTGATTGAATAAGTCTAATCTAATAAATCGCCGCTCGTGGCGTGGTGGGTTGTGATGGAATTGTCAGCGTAACCGGCGTTAGACCGTCGGCACGCGCGGTGAGTTTGATTTCTCCCGAATCCTTTGTGGTTTGAACGATGATCTGCGCGAGGCCGCTGAACAGGCTACGCTGCCAGTCAGGCGCGCTGGTTTCCGTGGGCAGTAAAACATCCGGTTCGTGCGACGACGGGTCGCCGTTGCCGACGCCGAGAATTTTGCCCGGCCCGTCCAACTGAAAATGGATTTTGTTCGCCGCATCCGGCACGAGGCGGCCTTGGGCGTCCGTGACGGAAATAGTGATGACGGCGACATCCTCGCCGTCGGCCTTCAGTGCGGCGTGGTTGGGCGCGAGTTGGACTGCCGTTGGCGCGCCGGTGGTCTCGATTTTTTCCGTGAGGATTTCCTTGCTATCGTTGTAGCCTCGGGCGAGCAAAACGCCGGGCGCGTATTTCACCTTCCATTCGAGGTGAAAGTTTTTTGGCATTTTTTCCCGGCCTTGGCTTACGCCGTTCAGGAAGAGTTCCACTTCCTCGCAGTTGCTGTATGCCCAAACGTCAATTTCCTGGCCTTCCTTGCCCGGCCAGTTCCAGTGCGGCAGCAGATGCAGCACCGGATGATCCGACCACCATGCCTGATAATAATAAAAATTGTCCTTGGGGAATCCGCAGATGTCGAGGATGCCGAACTGCGAGCTGATGGCCGGCCAGCCAAACGGCGTTTCCTCGCCACGATAATCGAAGCCCGTCCACTGGAATTGACCGGCGACATAAGGCCGCGCGGCATAGTATGGCCAGGATTCTTCCGCCAGTAGGCTCCAGTCCGCCTTATTCACATCGTAGGCGGTCAGGCGCTGGTGTTCGCGGTCTTGGACGTAAATCCCGCGTGTGGAAAAGGTGCTTCCGTCCTCGGTGGCCACGGACGACTTGTTCGGAAACTGTCGGTGATATTGATCAGTGTTGCCGTGCGAATAGTAATTAAAACCCATCACATCAATGCTCTTGGAACTGCCTCCTCCCCAGCCGCCGCTGATGGCGACGGTGAACCGGCGTGTCGGGTCGAGCCGCTGCGCGAAGGTCTGCATCGTCTGCGTGATGCGCGTGCCCTTGTCCGCGCCTTCGATGCTCCATTCCTCGTTTCCAATCGACCAGATTATGACGCACGGATGGTTGCGGTCGCGCAACATCAGTCGCTTTAGTCCGTCGAGCTGCTGCGGGTTGATGCCGTAGGCGCGGTTTTCGTCCATAACCAACATGCCGAGCCGGTCGCACGCATCGAGCAGTTCCGGCGTGGGCGCGTTGTGGCTGGTGCGGATGGCGTTCGATCCCATCTTCTTCAACTGCTCAACGCGAAATTCGTTCAACCCGTCAGGCATGGCCGCGCCGACACCGGCGTGATCCTGATGGTCGCAAGTTCCCTTCAACTGCACACGCTGTCCGTTCAGGAAAAATCCCTCGTTAGCATCCCAGCGAAATGTGCGGATGCCGAACGTTGTCTCATAACGGTCAAAAATTGTTTTGCCCTGACAGATTGTCGTGACGAGCTGGTTCAGATATGGCGTTCCGCATGACCAGAGTTTTGGATGCGCCACACCCAGCAGAGAGGAAAACTCCCGAGACTCGCCGGCCGCGAGGGAAAGTTTCATTGGTTTTGCGGTGGCGACGGTTTTGCCGTCCGCGTCCAAAATGACTTGGCGAATCTCAAACACAGCGTTCGTCGGCTGGTCATTGTTGACCGTCACTCGCGCGGTCACTTCGGCGGAATCCCTCTTCACATCAGTTGTAACAAATGTTCCCCATCTGGCGACGTGGAGAGGGGCGGTTTTCGTCATCCAGACGTGCCGGTAAATGCCCGCGCCCTCGTAAAACCAGCCTTCTTCGAGGGTCGCATCCACGCGCACGGCGATGACGTTTGTGCCGCCATAGTTGAGATAATCGCTGATGTCGTAGCTGAAGGCCGAATAACCACTTGATTCACGGCCCAAGTAAAATCCGTTGACCCACACCTGCGAATCGCGGAAGACGCCATCAAAATCCACGCTGATGCGCCGGCCCAGGTCGGAAGCGGGAATGGAGAACGACTTGCGATACCAGCCGACGCTGCGCTCGGGAAAGTTTTTACCGATGGCCTTGTAGCCGTGGCTGCCGCTGCCACGCTCGTCGAACGGTGCCTCCACCGCCCAGTCGTGGGGCAAGTCCAGTTTGCGCCAGCCGCTGTCGTCAAAGTCTGCTTTTGCCGCGCCCCGGGCATTGCCTGACTTGGTGAGGTAATTGAACATCTCGCTCGCTGGCGCGGGATCAAAATCCTTCGCCAGGTCGGTCGCGTGGCCAAAGGCAAAACGCCAGCCGAAATCCATCAGCAATTTTTCACGCGGCGGATTGGTTTCGGCAAAAACGGAAAGTGCGCCCAGCAGCAGGACGGTGACAAAAGTTAGGAAGCGGTATTTCATGGTCATCTTTGAATGCGTCCAACCTAAACCATTTTGCCCGCGTCCGTCTTGTCATCAAAACAGACGAGCGGACGGTTTTTGACCGGGCTGAATTGTTCAATGGGCGTTGGCTTGTGCCGTTTTGTCGATGGTGAACGCCGCGTAGCTGTGCGGCGGCAGATGCATGCTGAACGAGACGCGGTCCTCGATGTTTTCATTCCGCCAGTTCCAGCCGTGAGGCGGCGGCAATTTACCTTCCAGCGTTTCGCCGGTGACGAGATTTTTCAGCGTGGTTGATTTTTCCAGCGTGGAAATTTTCACGTCCGCCGCCGTGGCCGAAAAGTTTTGCACGATGAACGCGCCGTTGTCATACGTGAAGATCGCCACCTGTGCCGGGCCGTCCAGCCGCACCGGGAATCCGCGCAGCACATAATTTTTGATCGCGCCGATGACTTCCGGCGGCAGCGCGTAGAGGTCCGTGAAATTGTCGGGCATCGTCCAGACGTAAAGCACGCCGCGCGAGTAGCGGTTCAGCAGCAGCAGCGGAAAGCCGTTGCCGTTGGCCTCGGCGCGCACGAGCGACCAAGAATCGTTAGTGAGGAAATCAATTTCGGGAAACAGCACGTCGACGTTGGTCACGCCGTCGAGCGTGGAAAAATTGCCCGCGCCGAAGCCGCCGGCGTATTTGTGCGCGAGAAATTTCCGGTCCGTCCAGCGGACTTCCGCGATGTCTTCGATGCCTTTACCCTGCAACGCGTGCAGCAGGCCGGACGTGATGACGACGTTTTTTCCGGCGACCAGCTGGCCTTTAATTTTCGCCACGATGTTAGGATCGGCTTTCGCCGCTTCGGTCAGCAAAATGAGGTTGGCGTTCGTCGGGAATTCCGGGTGCAGGTCAATCGGAATGCCGATCATGCCCAGATAATTGTGCAAAAAATCCTCGCCGCTGGCCGCCGGCGGACGATAGCTGGCGATGCCGATGGGGTTGCCAAGCTGGCCGAGAAATTTGTCCACTTGTTCCAGCGAATAACCGGCGACGCGCGCCCACATTGGCGCGGAGACGCCGTTGGCCATTTCGGAAAAATTGAAGCTCGTCGGCAGATTTGCCCATGCGGCGCGGTCGCCAACTTCAAATGGCCGCGTCATGGCCGACCATTCAAAGATCGTGAACTCGCGCGCCTTCGCAAACATCGTGTCCCAGACCTGCTCGGCGTAGCGGTCGAGGTAACGGATGCTGAAGGTGTCCACCCAGCCGCCGCCGTTGCGGCCCGGCGCAATGTTTTCGAAATAGCGGATGATTTCAAAGCTCTCGTATTGTTGCAAATGCTGGTCGGTCATGACCGGATCGCGCGTCTCCGTGCCGGTGTGGATGCCGTCGAAAAGTTTCGGCTCGCGTTCGAGGTCAAAGCCGGAGCCTTGGAAATGCTCATACCAGTTCGGGAACTTGATGACCATTTTCACCTTGGGATTCACGGCCTTGGCGGGCTTGACGATCAGGTTTTCCGCTGCGTCGTCCAGCAGTTCCAGACGGAACTGCGTCCAGCTCTTGTCGCCCTTGGCGGCGATGTCGGAATCGTTTTTCGTGGTGACGAAAAAGAAATCGTCCTGGATCACCTCGTCAAAATGCCGCGCGGCAAACTCCGCGGCTTTTTTGATGAAGGCGCGGTGCTGCGGGTCAGTGTAGCAAAACGACTGGAACTGCCCGCCGTTGTTTCTTTCCGACAACGCCATGCCGCCGGCGACCTGCACGCCGTGGTCGAGGAAGAATTTCTTCGTGCGCTCGACCTGTTCGTCGGTGATCAGATTCCAGTCGCGCTGCACCTCGATATAGACCTTGTCCACCTTCAACTGGTGGTGGATGCAGTCCCAGTCTGCCTGGAGCTTTTGCGGATTATCAAAGCTCTGGACGATGTTGATGGGAATATAGACCGCGACGGAAAAGTTCGTGTAATTTCCGGAGCGGCCTAGCAACGGCGCGCAGAGCAGCGTGGCAACGACCAAGCATTTACTTTTGAGCTTCATCTTTAACGGCCTTCCCCAATGAAATCTTCCACTTCACTTTTCCGGCCAGCGGATCGCGGTTGAGTTTAAAGTTATTGCCGGACTTGATCAGCGTGAGTTCGCGCGCTTCCGTTTCCCCAGGCAGGAAAATCAAGCCCTTGGTGGTGGTCGCGTCTTTGGCGTAAACGGCCAGTTCGATTTTCGACCAGTCCATCTGCGCCGTGCTTTGCGCCAGCGCGATATGTGGAATGACCGAGCCGTCGCGCACCAGAATGATTTCCGGAATTTGCCCGGCTTCGATTTTTTGCCAGCCGCCGGTGTAAGCCTTGCCGGTCTGGTAATCAATCCACGTGCCCGGCGGCAGATAAACGTCGCGGCTGGTTTCGCCGTTGTGCATGATCGGCGCGACGAGCATTTGCGAGCCGTAGAGATATTCGTCGTCAATCTGCCACGAGCCGGGGTCATTCGGGAATTCCACAAACAACGCGCGCACCATAGCCAAGCCGTGGTCGGAGGAATCCTTCGCCTGCGCATAGACGTAAGGCAGGAGCCGGTATTTCATTTCGTCAATCGTGCGGAATTTGTCCATGAATTCCGGGCCGTAGAGCCACGGTTCCTTTGGTGCGATGCCATGGCAGCGCGAATGCGAACTCAACATCCCGAACGCCAGCCAGCGCGCGAACAAATCCTTGTCCATCCCCTGAACAGAAGTCGCCGTGAATCCGCCGACGTCGTGGCTCCAGAACGAAAATCCGCTCAAGCCGAACGAAAGTCCGCCGCGCAATTCCGCCGCCATGCCTTGATCGGTGCTTTCCGCGTCGCCGCCCCAATGAATCGGATAACGCTGGCTGCCGGCCCACGCGCTGCGCGCCCAGATGATGTTGTCGCCGGTCGTCTGCTTGGTGATGTCCGCGACCGCTTTGTTGTAGCGCAGCGGGAACAAATTATGTTCGTAAAAGCCGGTGCGGCCATTGGCCCAGATGCCGTTTGCTGGTGCCGCCTCACCAAAATCCACTTTGATGGCGCTGACACCTTCGTTCAGCAGGTTCGCCAGCTTGCCTTGATACCATTCGACAGTTTTTGGATTGGAAAAGTCCAGCACGGCGTCTTCGTAAGGCAGGTTGCCTTTGGCATCGCGCACAACGAGATTGTTTTCCACGAGTTCGGGGAACAACTTGTTCTTCGGAACGAAATACGGCAGTTGCCAGCAGGAGATGCGGAAGCCGTCAGCCTTAAGGTCGGCGAGCATCTTCTTGGGATCGGTGAAGCGTGTTTTGGAAAATTCATAGTCGCACTGCCAGTCGGTCTCGAACCAACCGGTGTCGAGGTGCAGCACGTCGCAGGGAATTTTTTCCGTGCGCAGCTTGGCGGCGATGTCGCGCACCTGATCTTCGGCGTTGTAAGTGCAGCGGCTCATCCACAGGCCAAAGCTCCACAGCGGCGGCAGCGGCGATTTGCCGGTGAGCTGGGTGTATTCGTCGAGAATTTCCTTCGGCGTGCCGAGGAATACGAACAAGTCCAGCTCGTCGTCACCAATCATCAATGAATTAAGGCCGTTGAAAGTGTTGCCGAAATCGCAGGTAATCGGCGTGGTGGTGTGGATGAACATGCCGTAGCCGCGGCTGCTCATGAAGAACGGAATCGGCTTGTAGATTTCCTGGCTCTGGATGCCGTTTGCGTCGTCTGCCCACAGGACAATTTTTTGTCCGCGCTTGTCGAGCGAGGTGAACGATTCGCCGCAGCCGAAAATCTTCTCGCCCGGCGACAGCGTGAACACGGCGTTGTAGCTGCGCGAGTAATCCGCCGTGCGCCGCACGAAGGCGAACGGCATGGTCGGCGTGAAGGAGGATTTGTTGTCCACGCCGTGGTCGGTCTTGGTCAGCAATTTGCCGCTGGCGTCGCGCAGTTCGATGTGAAACGGATTTTCCAAAATGGTCACCGAACCGGCCGTGCTGGTGTAGCGGTGGCCGCCGGGGACTTTTTCATATTTCCATGAATCGTCATGTGGCACCGGGCCGGCGAGCATAAGTTCCTCGGAGTTTTTGTGAAACTGCGGGCCGCTGGTCATCTTGATGCGCACCGCGCGCGGCGAGATGAATTCCACCGAGAACGGCAGCGACGGATTGGCGGCGTATTGGTTTTCGGGAAACTCGTTCGGCTTGGCAGGCGTGACGGCCAGTAGGTCATTGTCGAAGGCGTGCTTGGGGACAAGCTGCGAGCGCTGGTAAACGATTTTCCCCGCGTGCGTGGCCGGGTCAAAGTCCGCGACCTGGTCGGCGACGTAGTAATAATTTTCCGTTTGATGGAAATCGTCGCTGATGTCCACGGGCGAATTCAGCATCGTGGCGGAACTGGCCGCGCTGGCGGCAAGACAGAAAAGACCGGCGGCGGCGATTTTGTTTAACGCAATCATGTCAGAATAAATGTGTTTTGCAGCAATTGTGTCCATAAGTCTTGCCGATGCGGGCGGTTTTGTCTTGTCGTTAAAATGAATGAGCCTGCAGGGTCTGAATTGGCTTGCGGCTGTTGGCGCGCAGTGGACAGAATGAGGCGATGTTCCCTCGCGCCGCCAGAAAAAAACTTTGCCGGTTCGCGCTGGTATTCGCGGTAATCGTCTCTGGATTTTTTTCCGCAATGGCCGCGCCGAACTATTTCACGCGCACCTGGCAGGTGGAGCAGGGGCTGCCGCAAAGCAAGGTCACCGCCGTGGTGCAGACGCGCGACGGCTATTTATGGCTGGGAACCTACAACGGTCTGGCGCGGTTTGACGGGGTGTGCTTCACGGTTTTCAACGACAACAACACGCCCGAACTGCGCAGCAGCCGCATCACAAGCCTGTTTGAAGCTAACGACGGCACGCTGTGGATCGGCACGGAAAGCGGCGATGTTTCGCAATACAGGGACGGCCATTTCGCCGACGTGCCGCTGCGCGCGAATTGGAGCGGTGGGAAAATTTACGCCATCGCGTCGGACGAAGCAGGAGATGTCTGGGTGTTGAATGAAACTGGCGAACTCGCGCGGGTGCGGGACGGTCAGGTATTGACCCCATCCGCCGGGGGCATCGCCAAGGTGGTCACCCTGACGCGCTCGGCTAACGGTGAGATTTGGGTTGATCGCGAGGGCCGGGTGTCGCTGCTCAAGCAAGGCCAGTTGCAGCCCGTTGGATTTGCGACGACCAACTCTGAAACCTATCCGTATATTCAGGGAATCGCCGCGAGTCGCGATGGCGGGCTTTGGGTGGCCTGCAACAGCCGTGTCCGCAAATGGAAGGATGGCCAATGGGTAGCCAATTTGGGCGGCGCACCGTGGGGATGGGACGTCATCGCGAACTTCACGGAAACTTCCGCCGGCGTGCTGGCGGGCGGCACGTCGGGTGATGGTATGTGGCTATTTCCTACCGAGCAAACGAACACACCTGCGTTGCATCTTGACCACACGAACGGATTGCCCTCCGACTGGGTGATCTCATTGTGGGAAGATCGCGAAAAAAATCTGTGGTGCGGCACCGGCGCGGGGCTCGTGGTCATTCGCCCGAACAATCTTGAAACCATTTCGCCGCCGGACAACTGGAAAAGCCGACCCGTGCTTTCCGTGCTGGCGGCACCCGACGGTGCGCTGTGGGTGGGCACGGAAGGGGCGGGATTGTATCGTCTTCAAAACGGAAGTTGGACGAATTTTGATTCGACGCAGAGTATTCGCAATCCCTATGTTTGGTCGCTGGCCGCGGACGGCGCGGGGAAAATCTGGGCTGGCACGTGGGGTGGTGGATTGTTCGCGCAGAAGGACGACTCGTTTGATTTTGCGCCGGGCCTTGAAGATTTTCGCGCGCCGATTCCGGCGCTCCTGTTTTTGCGCGATGAACTTTGGATCGGCACAACGGCGGGCTTGCTGCGTTACCGCGACGGAAAATTGGAGCGGTTCGGCGAAATAGACGGCAAGCCATTCGGCGACGTGCGCGCCATCGCGCAGGATAAATCAGGCGCGTTGTGGTTTGGCACGGCGGGCGGCGGCCTGGTGCGCCGCGAAAATGGAAATTTCCGACGATTCAAGAAATCTGACGGGCTTTCGTCCGACTTTGTCGAGTGCCTGCATTTTGCCGATGATGGCGCGCTGTGGATTGGCACGTTTGGCGGCGGTTTGAATCGGTTCAAGGAGGGGAAATTTTCCGTCGTCAATCAAAAACAAGGTTTACTCAACAGCGTCATCGGCCACATCGAATCGGACGGACACGGATTTTTCTGGATGAGTTCCTATGGTGGCATCCTGCGCGCGAGCGAAAAGGATTTGAACCGCTGCGCCGACGGCGAGTTGGCCGAGGTGTCATTTTTGAATTACGGCATTAACGACGGTTTGCCGACGCTCGAATGTTCCGAAGGCTTGCAATCGGCGGGTGCCAAAACGGCGGACGGGCGGTTGTGGTTTCCCATGGCGAAGGGACTCGTCGTGGTCAACCCGGCAGGTGTCAGAATCAATTTGCTGCCACCGCCGCTGCGAATCGAGGCAATGCGCGTGGACGACAAAAAATTCGCGGACGGCAACGACGTCGGGCCGCTGAAAATTCCGCCGGGCCGACATCGCATTGAGTTTGAATACACCGGCTTGAGTTTTGTTGCGCCCGAAAAAGTTCGGTTCAAGTGGCGGCTGAAAAATTTTGACTCGGACTGGGCCAAAGTGAGCGAGCAGCGCGTGGCGACTTACAATTATATCCCGCCCGGAAATTATTCGTTCCAAGTGACCGCTTGCAACAATGACGGCGTGTGGAACGAAACCGGCGCGAGCCTGAAATTTGAAGTATTGCCGTATTTCTGGCAGACGACCTGGTTCCATGTTTTCGGCGGGGTGGCAACGGTGCTGGTGGCCGGCGGCGTGGTGTGGTTCGACACGCGGCGGCGGATGCGGCGCAAGGTGGAGCGTGCCGAGCGCCAGCGTGACATCGAGCGCGAACGCTCGCGCATCGCGCGCGACATCCACGACGATTTGGGCGCGCAACTCACGCGCATCACCATGATGAGCGAATCTGCCCGCGGTGATCTGGCGCACCCCGAGCGCGCCGCCGCCGGGCTGGAAAAAATCTACGACACGGCGCGCAAATTGACGCGTAGCATGGACGAAATCGTCTGGGCGGTGAACCCGCGCCACGACACGCTGGAAAGCCTGGCGACCTATCTGGAAAAATTCGCGCAAGACTGGCTCGCTGGCGTCGGCATCCGCTGCCGGTTGGATTTACCCTTGCAATTCCCGGAATGGCATCTGACTTCTGAGTTGCGGCACAATGTCTTCCTGGCCTTTAAGGAAGCGCTGCACAACGCGGTGAAACATTCCGGCGCGTCGGAAGTCCTCATCGGCCTGACGTTGAAGGAAAAATCATTTGAACTGGCCTTGGCTGATAACGGCCGCGGTTTTACGGCTGGAGAAGAAATGAAAAATATAAATATTTCCCCCGCATCCGGTCGCGCGGCCTCCGGCAACGGTTTGGACAACATGCGGCGGCGGCTGGCGGCAATGGGCGGAAATTGCGAAATCCACAGCGCGCCTGGCGCGGGAACGAAGGTGGTTTTTTCCGTGCAACTCAAGCCTTCGGCTGGCGAGAGATTCGGTCGTTAACGCGCTGCTTTGCAGTATCGTTATTTTTGACGACATGACGCCTGGGGCGGCTTGGGCAATACTTTCACCATGCAAACACCCCGTTCATTGTGGAGCAACTGTCTGGCTTGGACAGGTGGGTTGCAATGTATGTTAGCCGAACCCATCAACCTCCAACCGAACATTGATAGAGCAACTACCTGGCAACTGAATAAAACCTGAAACCTGATAAACTATAAATTATGAAAACAAGAAAACTTTTTTCAATCACCTCAGCTATTGCGGCTGTCTTGTTTGTCGTCGGCACGGTGAGTGCCTTGGCGCAGACATCCGTCGGCGTCCACTTTCTCAACGACGGCAGCGGCGGGATCAATAATTCTGACGCGGCCTCGTTGTCGCCATCCGAAGTGGCCGGCGCTCCTGGCTATACGCAGGCCAATTGGAACAATTTGACCAAGTGGGGTAGCGGTGTCACTCTGTTAAATAGCGATGGTTCAGCGACGTCGCTGTTCATCAACTGGGATGCTGCTTGGAACGGCTCATCGGGAACGGCCTCTGGTCTGGGCACCCCGGATGGGAAGCTGATGGATGGGTATCTTGGCGGCAACACCAGCATAGACACCCTGGGCACGAGCGTTTATGGTTCGGCTTGGAACGCCAAGCCGCTGGTCTATCTTAGAGGGCTTAATGCATGGTGTCTGGCGCAGGGCGCAATCGGCTATACGATCGTGATGTATCGGTGCGACGGTGGTGGCTCTTGGGAAGGCACCTATGGCTGGGTGCAAAGCGTGACAGGAGATCCCTCGGCTAGCAGCATGGCAGGAGGTGCCGATTTGACGCCGCGTTTGTATAATGCTCAAAATACCGCTTTTTCTGGAACCTATAAACAAATACCCAACACTGCCACCAACGATGCCAATAAATACTACGGCGGTGGCAATTACAGTGTTTTCAGCGGACTGACCAACGACGCGGTGCTGATTCGCACAGGTGGTGAGCAGCAGTATTGGGGGAATGCTGCCTTGAACGGCTTCCAAATCGTCCCGGTGTTTCCCACCGCCCTGTCGGTGGGAACCCCTACGGCGTCCGTGGCGAATCCGGTCGCGCAGGGAACCACGAACACGCTATCCGCCGCGGTTATTGGCGGCACAACGCCCTACAAATATCAATGGCTGACCGACGGCGGCAGCGGCGGAACCCTGACCAACATCCCCAGCGCCACCAACGCCACGCTTGCCGTGAACACGACGGGAATGATTCCGGGGGTTAACTTCAGTTATTCATTAGTGGTGACTGACAGTGTTCTCGCCACGGCCACCAGTGCGGTGCCGGCAGTGGTCACCGTTTTTCAAGTGTTGCCGGGAACATTGGCGGGCACTGGCAACGTCGCACCAACGCCGGGATCCTTTGACATTTCCCAGTTGGCTGAAGCCGGCGGTTACCAATCCTCCGATGGCCTCAATTACTACACCGACGACGGCCAGAACAACAATCGCTATGAAGGACAAACTTTTACCACGGGGAGCAATGCCCAAGGATATACTTTGAATTCGCTGGCCATCGGACTTGAGGGCGGCGGCAATGGCAGCCAGGTATCAGGCACCACCTATGACTTGTTCATCTACCAGATTTCCACGGACGGCCAGACCGCGACTTTGATTGCCGACGTGACCAATCAAGGAGCAACCTTTGGCTATCCGGATTGGGCGCAGTGGAATTTTTCCGGAATCATCCTGACCAACAATGCTGTGTATGGTTATGGCTTTGGCCGTCGCTCCGTCGGCGGCTATATTGGAATGGCCACTTCTCCTGGCTGGTATGGTGCCTATTCCGGCGGCCAAATTGCCGCTTTTCCCAATAACGGTGGAGCGGTGGTTTATGGCGGTTCTGGTTATGGCGACACCTATCATGATGGCGTGTTCGACATTGGTTTGATTCCCAACGGTGTCGCCATCATTTTGAATGTGCCGACTGCCTCGCCGAACCCGGCTTACGCCCTTACGCCGGTGAAACTGGCGGACACGGTCGCCGTGGCCGGCAGCGCCACCACTTACAAGTGGCTGACGGATGACGGCAGCGGCGGCTATAACATCGTTTCCGGAGCCACCAGCACCAACCTGACGGTGATTCCGCCGGATGTGAATCCGGGCGGAGCCGACTATGTGACTAACTATTACTTTGTGGCGACCGATGTGCTGGGCAATTCCGCCACCAGCTCGGTGATCGCCTTGACCATTCACGCAGCCACCGTGCCACTGATCACCGGGCCGACGCCAACCAATGTGGCTACGTTCGTCGGCGACAGCCGTTCCTATACTTTTACCGAAAATGGAACCTTGCCCTTCACCAACCAGTGGCAATTTAACAACGGCGGCGGTTATGTGGGACTTACGACTCAAACCAATACGTCTTTGGCCTTGAGCAACCTCCAGACCACCAACTCCGGCAATTATCAGGTCGTGGCGGCGAATGTGGTTGGCAGCGCCAGCAACGCGGTTACGCTCACGGTTCTGCCCGCGCCGGCGGCTCCGGTCGCGGCCAGTCAGCTATATTTCGACACGGTCTATACTAATCATCCGTGGGCCTATTGGCGGTTGAATGAAACGAATGACCCCACCGCTTTTGGCGCACCCACTTATACGGCCTATGATTATTCCGGCCACGGCTTCGACCCGGTTTATGGAAATGCGGTGACGGTAGGCAATCCCGGGCCTCAGCCGCCAACCTATCCGAACATGGATACAAACGAGCTGGCGGTGCAAACAGCAACTTATACCGCCAACGCGTATCTTACCCCGCCCGCCTTGAATCTCACTGGCAACTCCAACGTGACCTTCATGGCCTGGATCAATCCCAATGGATCGCAGCAGAACTACACTGGGCTGTTAATGAATCGCGGCGGCCCTGACAACGGCTGCGGCTTTGGCTTTATCGGCGTTACCGACCATTTGGGCTATACTTGGAACAACAATTCCTCCGCCACTTGGAGCTGGGATTCCACTCTGGCGGTTGCAGACTATCAATGGAACTTTGTGGCCTATGTAATAACCCCAACGAATGCGGTGGTGTATTTGGGCAACTTGAACGGTGGCACCACCAACTTCTTGCAGGCGACCCACAACATCAACCACATTGCGCAAACCTTTGCCGGTGGCACCATCCGCCTGGGGGGTGACTCGGCAGGCCTTGGTAACACATTCAACGGGCTGCTTACGGAAGCCACCCTGTTCACGAACGCCCTGACCAGCGTCCAAGTGCAGCAATACTTCCTCGTCGGCATCGGTGCGCAGGCCTTGCCACCGACCATTCCGAACCTGACTGTGATACCTGCCGACGCGGCGGGTGCCGGAGTTTATTCCGGGCAGAATGTGCGGATGAGCACCACGCCCACCGGCACCGCTCCCTTGAGCTTGCAATGGCAGGCTGGGCCGGACGGCAGCACGTGGACGAATGTGCCGAATGCCACCAATTCCGACCTGCTGATCAATCCATTCACGGTAGGGACGATTTATTATCAGTTGTCGGTGACGAATGTGGCCGGTGCCGACTCGACCACCCCGGTGGCGATTACATTTAATGCGTTGCCCAGCTATCCTGCCGGCCTGTGGACGGTCAATTTCCAGGAAACCAATAACATTGGCGCAGGTCAAACTGCCGGGGGCGGCGTTGGTCACTATATTGGCCGCGGCATCCTTGGAAATGGAATGTATTGGAACATCCTTCCCCATGTTCTTACTGCGGGCAGCGAGTATTCGTCCGGCACGATTAACAGTGTCTCCGGACTGATGGATGACGGCGTGACCTCATCGGGCATTTCCTGCCGCATGAATAATGGCGGCAGCTACAACAGCCTTGGAACGTCACTGCCCAATTCCAGCGACGTCGGGAACCTGCTGGATCAGTTCTACCGGACCTATTACAGCCCCAATGCGCTTCAATTCTTTGGCGTTCCTGATGGAACTTACAATCTGACTTGTTACGCTGGCAATGGCGTGTCCAGCCAGGGTGCCAACAATTATGGCTCTACCTTTGTGGTCCATGATTCTGTCAACGGCGATCAAACGGGCAGCACGGCGGAGTCAACACATTCAACGGATGCGCTGTCGGAAGGGGTCAACTTTGTCACCTTCACCGGCGTCCATGTCGCTGGCGGAACGCTCAATGTGGATGTATCCGGGAATGTGGCCACGGGTGGCAGTGCCATCATCGAGGGCGCGCAGATTCAGTTGGTCAGCTACGATCCGCCGGTGGCTGCGTTTAGCGGATCCCCGACCAACATCTTTGCGACGCAATCTGTCGCCTTCACCGACGCCTCGACCGGCAGCATCACCAACTGGATATGGAGCTTTGGCGATGGCAATTCAGTGACCAATGTTTCCAACGCCAGCGTGAATCACACCTATGCCAGCGTGGGAACCTACACGGTGAGTCTGATCGTCACCGGGCCTGCCGGTTCGAGCACGACTACGCGCACGAGCTATATTTTAGCCTCACCCAAGCCAACGATTGGTAGCGCCCAAATATCAAACGGACAATTCATCTTGAGCGGTTCGAATGGTCCGGCGGGCGTTCAATACCGGATACTGACCTCGACGAACCTCGCTCTGCCGCTGGCAAGCTGGACGCCGGTGTTCACGAGCGTGTTTGCGACCGATGGAAGTTACAGCTATACCAATTCGTCGGCGACGAATGCGGCGAGCTTCTTCCAGTTCGTCTCGCCCTGATAAGATTGGAGTGGGACTAACAGATAAGTGGAGCCGTCGGTCAGGCGGCTCCACTTATAAAAAATGAATTTTTTCTGGATTATCAGTGCGGCAGCATACTAAAACCACGCCGACTGTAATACTATCTGAATTTTCGATGCGTGTCGTGCAAACTAACCACTGGCTGGAATTGGCGGTTTTCCGGTATTTAATATATATGTCCATTTGCAAATTGTGTCTCTCATTGCCGTTCCGTCCCATTCTCAAGAATCTGGCCGTGTTGTTATTGATTGCGGGCTTGATGTCCGGCGGCGGTTTTATTTCGTCGCTAGCCGCCGCAGAATCGCAGCGCGAACACCTTTCGCTCGACGCGAACTGGAAATTTCACCTTGGCGACGATTGGCCGGACGCGCTGGTTCTCATGAACTCCGGCACCGGTGGCGGACCGGCGTCGGAAAAATTTTCTGACTCGTTTTGGCGCACGGTCAATCTGCCGCACGATTGGGCGGTGGAACTGCCGTTCGACTGGGCAGCTGACGGCAGCCACGGTTTTCACACACTCGGCGTGAAGTATCCGACGAACAGCATCGCCTGGTATCATCGCACGTTTGATTTGCCGAAGGAAGACGAAGGCAAGCGCATCTGGCTGACGTTCGACGGCGTGTTCCGCGACGCGACGGTGTGGGTCAACGGCTGGTGCGTGCGGCATCACGAGGGTGGCTACTATCCGTTCCGCGAGGATATCACGGACGTGGTGCATTACGGCGGCAAGAACACCATCGCTGTGCTGGTGGACGCGACGAAGGTCGAAGGCTGGTTTTACGAGGGCGCGGGTATCTACCGCCATGTGTGGCTGGATAAAACCGCGCCCGTCGCCATCTCGCCCGAGGGAATTTTCGTGCAGAGCAAATTTGAAAAAAACCTTCCACAGGGCAGTCCTGAAATCAAAGTCGAAGTCAGCCTGCTCAATTCGCAAACCAACGACGCAACCGCGACCGTAAACTGTGAAATTATTTCGCCTGGAGGCAAATCATTGAAAAAGTTTTCAGATTCGGAAAAAATGAAACGCAAGTCGCAGGGCGTCGTGAAATTCGAATCAAAAATTTCCGCGCCGCTTCTCTGGTCGCCGGAGAATCCGCAGGTTTACAAACTCATCACCACGGTTTCATCCGAAGGCATGGGTGTTGACCAAAAGGAAACCACGTTTGGCATTCGCACCGTGGCTTTTGATCCAACGAACGGCTTTTTGCTGAACGGCAAGCATTACGAGCTTTACGGCACTTGCAATCATCAGGACCACGCCGGCGTCGGCGCGGCCATCCCGGATGCGTTACTGGAGTTTCGTGTGAAGAAATTGAAGGAGTTCGGCTGCAACGCGTATCGCATGTCGCATAATCCGCCCACGCCGGAATTGCTCGATGCCTGCGACCGGCTCGGTATGTTGGTCATGGACGAGAGCCGGCTGATGGGCAGCGATTCGGCGAACTTGAAAAGATGGGACGACCAGATCCGCCGCGACCGTAATCATCCGAGCGTCGCGCTTTGGTGCATCGCCAACGAACAGTTCATGGTGCAGGACACGCCGCAGGCCGCGAGCGTCGCCTGCACGATGCAGGATTACGTCAAGCAACTCGATCCGCTGCGTCCGGTCAGCTACGCCTCGCCGGAAGACGACGTATTCCGCGGCATCAATTCCGTGATCGAAGTGCGCGGCTGGAATTATCATTACGGCCCGCAAATGGATCGTTATCACGCGGCGCATCCGACCCAGCCGAATTTTGGCAGCGAGCAGGCCAGCGTCGTCGGCACGCGTGGCATTTACACCAACGACCATTCAGCCGGCTACGTTGCCGCTTACGATGTCGTCTGGCCCGGTTGGACCACGACCGCCGAAAGCTGGTGGAGCTTCTTCGCTGTTCGCCCGTGGCTTTCCGGAGCGTTCGTCTGGACCGGTTTTGATTATCGCGGCGAACCGACGCCGTATTGGTGGCCATGCGTCAACTCGCACTTTGGCATTCTCGACACGTGCGGTTTTCCGAAGGACGCTTTCTATTACTACCAATCGTGGTGGACGACGAACATCGTGCTGCACCTCGCGCCGCACTGGAACTGGCCGGGCCGGGAAGGACAGAAAATTCTCGTCCAAGCTTTTAGCAACTGCAAGCAGGTGGAACTTTTCCTGAACGGCGCGTCGGTCGGCAAACAAACGATGAAGCCGAATTCAAAATTGAGTTGGCAGGTGAAATACGCGCCGGGCACGTTGAGCGCGAAAGGTTATGATGACGTCGGCAAAGTCATCGCCGAAACGAAAGTAGAAACCACCGATGCCGCCGCGCAAATCCAACTCACGCCGGATCGCAAAACCATCAATGCCGACGGCGCGGACGTGTCGGTGTTCACCGTTTCCGCCGTGGATGCGCAAGGCCGCATCGTGCCGGTGGCGCAGAACAAAATTCATTTTTCCGTCGAAGGCGTCGGCAACATCATCGGCGTTGGCAACGGCGATCCGAGTTGTCACGAGCCGGATGTGTATGTTCCTACTGCGCCCTCATATAATATTCCAGTGGCCAAATGGCGCTGGGAGATCGGAACAATTCCGAAGAACCGGAACGTTGTTCCAGAATACGCGAATGACTTTGATGATTCCGCGTGGAAACAGGTCAGTGGCGGCGGGCCGACCATTGAGACGGAGAACACGTCAGCGATTTATCGTGCGCACGTCAAATTGACGGAAGATGACTTGAAAGGCGAAGGCGCAATGATTTGCTTCAGCGGCTGCGACGACGAAGGCTGGTATTTTGTGAACGGCCAGCTCGTCGGCGAATCGCACGACTGGCAGGCGCAGCCGATTTTCGACGTAAAAAAATATCTCCACGTCGGCGACAATGTCATCGCCGTGGGCGTTTACAACGGTGTTGCCCAAGGTGGTTTGAATCCCAACGTGAACGTGCAAATCGTCGGCCATGTCACTGTTGCGCCGTGGTCGCGCAGCCTGTTCAACGGTCTGGCCCAAGTCATCGTGCAATCCACGCGCGACGCCGGTGAAATCAAATTGACGGCCACCGCCGACGGCCTCGCACCGGCAACGGCCAGCTTGCAAACCAAGCCGGGCACGCTGCGTCCAGCCATCCAGTAAACTGGAGCCAGTCCTCTGGTTGTAGTCGCAATCGTTAAAACTGACAATAAGCTATCCAAGCGCATTTGAGGTAAGATGTTAAAATGAACGCCGCCATTGGCAGTCTGATTTTGTCATTTATCGCCGTCGCTTCGGGCGGCCATTTGTGCGCGCAGACCCTTGCGGATCTCGGGTCGGTTGCGCCAAGTCCTGGCACGAACGACATCTCCCAACTCTCGACCAATGGCAACACGGCATGGCCGAACAAGCCGGACAACATAAATTACTACACGGACAACAATCCGCCCCCCGGCCAGACGTTCACCATCGGGACCAACCCTTTGAATCTCGTGTCGGTCGCCATCAGGACGGCGGGATTGGACTCGGGCGGCGGCTACGGCACACCTTCGAACACACCGACGTATTATTTGAGTATTTATTCAATGAGTGGCAGCACGGCGACGTTGCTCGCCACATTCAGCTCGGCGAATCCCGGATTTACCGACGGTGACTGGCTGAAATGGAGCGGTATTAGCGTGTCGTTGGCCACGAACACAACCTACGCGTATGCTTTCGGCAGACTGCCGGGCAGCGGCGGCTACGTGGCACTCGCGGTGGCCACGAACGCCTATGCCGGCGGCGAAATGGCGCTCATTCCCACCAACGGCGGCGTGATCACCACCGGCAGCAGCCACACGTTTGACGCGGTGTTCGATCTGGGTCTGCAACCCGCGAGCACCAATATGCTCACGGACATCGGCACGGCCAATCCGGCTTCGGGACCCAATGACATCTCGCAGTTGAGCACGAACGGAAACGCGCACCTGACCGGCACTTTCAATTATTTCACCGACAATGCCACTCCGCCCGGACAGACTTTTACCACCGGAACCAAGCCGGTGGTGTTGGGTTCGCTTTCCCTCCGAACCGGAAGTTCTCCGCTGGATTCAGGCGGGGGTGGTTTGGGACCGCAAGCGTATCAGCTTCGAATCTTCTCCGCGTCCGGCACTAATGCCGCCTTGGTTACCACTTACACCAGTCCATCCACGTTTAGTTACACGGATGGCGACTGGCTGCGGTGGGCCAATCTCGCGGTGCCCCTGGCGCCCAATGCGACTTATGCCTATACTTTCCACCGTGTGACCAGCGGCTATGGAGGATTGGCAGTGGCCAGCGGCAATCTCTATACTGGCGGGGCTGCTGCTTTGATTCCCAGTGCCGGGGGCGCCATCACGTTTGAGAGCAGCGGCAGTTTTGACGGAGTTTTCGTCGTTGGCTTGTCAACGAACTCAAGCCAGTTGCTCGTCGGCACGCCCGTCGTTTCGCCTAGCACCGCTTATATTGGTGTCCCAATCACCGTCAGTTCCGCTGCGATAGACAATGTTCCCATTTCGTATCAATGGCAGTCGGGTGGTGCCAGTGGTTCGCTGACCAATGTTCCCAACGCTACCAATGCGACGCTGACGGTGACTCCGCCCAGCACCGGCACATACCGGTTCGATTGCATCGCGGCCGATGGTTCGGGCAGTATCACCAGCAGTCTGGCCAGCGCGACCGTCATTGTGGGCGCGCCCGTTGTCTCGCCGGGCAGCTCCGTTTACATCGGTTCCCCCATCACGCTGACCTCACCTTCCAGCGTAGGCAATCCTCCGTTAAGCTATCAATGGCAGTCGGGCGGTGCCAGCGGTTCGCTGACCAATATTCCCAACGCCACCAGTGCGAGTTTCACCGTGACGCCACCCGGCATCGGCACCTTCCAATACGATTACATTCTCAACAACGGCTTCGGAAATTTCACCAGCAGCGTGGCCACCGTGACCGTTCTTGCACCCGTTACCGTGACGCTCAACACGGCCCAAACGATGGCGACGATGCCTTTGGAAGGGTTGGGCGTCGCCAGCGCCGTTTATGATAATAACCTGACCAGTGCTGGCACCGGCAACTCTATCTCAAATGCCGGCATTAAAATTATTCGTTACCCGGGCGGTTCGTATTCCGATGCTTTCCACTGGCAGAATTATTCCGGCTGCGATGGTATTTATCTTGCCTCGGGTAATACCTTCGACAACTGGATCAACAATACCGTCATCCCTGCCGGGGCCAAGGCGATCATCACCGTCAACTACGGCTCCAATCTCACCTGCGGCGGCGGCACGGATCCCACCGAAGCTGCTTCTTGGGTGAATTACGCCAACAATACCAGAGGCTTGGGCATCAAATACTGGGAGATAGGCAACGAAGTCGGCGGCAATGGCTACTACGGCGATCCAGGCTGGGAATATGACCTGCACTATCCGTATGACGGAAACCGGGCCGGACAGCCTGCACTGTCTCCCGCCGCCTACGGCTCAAACTCACTGGCCATCATCAACGCCATGAAGGCCCAGGATTCCACCATCAAATGCGGTATCGGATTTGATCAAGGGCGCCAGTCCTACAATGCCGCTGCGTTGCCTCCGGTCTCCAGCGTCCTGGACTTTGTCATCAAACTCGGCCCGCCGCTGCCGTGAGCGCCGGGACAATACGCGGAGCGCAATCGGTCGCAGCAGCTTCGCCAACACGGGACGGTTGGAGAAATTTGAAGATGTCTTGCTGTTCGGGCATTGCTGCGGCTGATCTGCGACACAGCCGCGCTCGGGTCGCATTTTGAAACAAATCTGGATCGAATGAAACTAATCGCATCATCTCTGGCAATGTTCGCTGCATGTTTTTGCGGCGCGCAGCCGTATTTCGTGTCGCCGGCGGGCGACGATGCGAATCCTGGCACGCTGACGAAACCCTTTGCCACGCTGCAACGCGCACAACAGGCGTCGCGCCAGAAGCGCGGCGACGTTTTTCTGCGCGGCGGATCTTACTATTTGCCGGAAACGCTGGTGTTCACCGAACAGGATTCCGGCGCAAAAGACGCGCCGGTGGTTTTTCAGAACTATCGAAACGAAAAGCCGGTTATCAGCGGCGGCATCAAACTCGAACGTCTGAACTGGCAGCCGTTTACGAACGGAATTCTTGAGGCACAAGTTCCGGCGGATTTTCAGACCGAGGAAATTTTCGTCAACGGCGAGCGGCAGATTCTGGCGCGTTATCCGGACTTTGATCCTAAGGCGCAATACTTCGACGGCTTTGCAGCGGATGCAATTTCACCGGAACGTGCGGCGCGGTGGGCGGATCCGGCCGGCGGTTATTCTCATGCGATGCATCCGGCGCTGTGGGGCGATTTCACCTGGCGCATCACCGGCAAAGACGCGAACAATCAGGTGAAGCTCGAAGGCGGCTGGCAGAACAATCGCGGCGCGGCGGCGCATCCGCAAATCCGTTTCGTGGAAAATATCTTTGAGGAACTGGACTCGCCCGGCGAATGGTTTCTCAATTCCAAAACGCACACGCTGTATTTCTATCCGCCGGCCGGACTCGATTTGAAAAAGGCCGTCGTCGAGGCCACGCGCCTGCGGACACTTGTTGAATTTCGCGGCGACGAGGCGCATCCAGTAAAATGGGTCACGTTGCGTGGTTTGACTTTTCGCCAGGCGGCGCGCACGGTCATGGCCACGCGCGAACCGTTGGTGCGGACGGACTGGGCCATCTATCGCGGCGGGGCGATTTTCTTCAATGGCGCGGAGGATTGCGCGCTGGAAGACAGCTTCATTGACCAGGTCGGCGGCAATGCCGTCTTCGTCAACAATTACAATCGCCGCGTCGCCATTCGCGGCACGCAAATCGCCAAGGTGGGCGCGAGCGGAATTTGCTTTGTCGGCGACCCACAGGCCGCGCGCAGTCCGTTGTTCAACTATTATCAAGTTCACAAACTTGCCGAAATTGACCGCACGCCCGGGCCGAAGAATAACAATTATCCGGCGGATTCCCTCGTGGACGATTGCCTCATTCACTTGACCGGCCGCGTGGAGAAACAAACCGCCGGCGTGGAAATTGATCTCGCGCAAAACATCACCGTGCGACACTGCTCGATCTACGACTTGCCGCGCGCCGGCATCAACATCGGCGACGGCTGCTGGGGCGGGCACGTCATCGAATTTTGCGACGTCTTCGACACGGTGAAAGAGACGGGCGATCACGGTTCATTCAATTCCTGGGGCCGCGACCGTTTCTGGCGGCCCAACGTCGGTGAGGTCAACGCGTGGGTGAGGCAGGCTTCCGAGCTGCCGATGCTCGATGTGGTCAAACCCATCGTGCTCGCCAACAACCGCTGGCGTTGTGATCACGGCTGGGACATTGATCTCGACGACGGCTCGTCTAATTACGTCATCACGAATAATCTTTGCCTGCACGGCGGCATCAAGAACCGCGAAGGTTTTGGGCGCGTGGTCGAAAACAACATCACGGTGGACAACGGCTATCATCCGCATGTCTGGTATGCGAAATGCGGCGACATTTTCCGGCACAACATCGTTTGGACGGAATACCGACCGGCCAACATGCACCGCCCGCCGTGGGGCGCGGACATGGATTTCAATTTGGTGCAAAACTACAGCGCGACGACGAACGCGCCAGCGACACAGTTGCAGCAACAAAGCGGACGCGACGAACATTCCATCGTGGCCGACGCGCAATTTGTTGATCCGGCGCATGGCGACTATCGCGTGAAGGACGGGGCACCCGCGCTGGCTTTGGGATTTGTAAATTTTCCGATGGATCAATTCGGCGTGCAAAAACCGGAACTCAAAACCATCGCCCGCGGGCCGCAATTGCCACAGTTAAAACTTCCCGCAGACACGACCGCCAAGCGCGATGCCACGCCGGTGACGTGGCTTGGCGCGGCCGTGCGCAATATTGCCGGGGAGGGCGAGATGTCCGCATTCGGCCTGCCCGGTGTGACAGGTGTGTTGATTTTGGAAGTCCCGGCTGGTTCAGTGTTGGCCAAAGCTGGATTGCGAAAAAATGATGTCATTCTTTCTGTCAATGGCGGGAAGACGGCGGACACGGCGGCATTACTGCGGCAAGTGTCGGAGTTGCCTGCCGGGAATTCCGTGAAACTCGGCGTTTCTCGTGATCAAAATGAAATCGTTGTGGAGTTAGTCCGATGAATAGTATTTTGCCATGAAAAAACCATCCTCCCGCAAAGCGGCGGTCACCAAAAATGTGACGACGAGCCTGTTTGTGTTCCTGGCTGGACTGGCGCTCACCCAGGAAAAGCCCGAGCAGGTTTCGCCGGAGCGTGCGCGGGCGAACTTTGGCCGTCCGGTGGTGCTCGCGGCGGATGACGTGCGCGCGTTTCCCGATGCGCCCGCTGGTTTCGACAAATCTCCAACGAACGGTCTCGCGGGTCACACCGAAGTTTTTGAATACTATTCCACTGTCACTAGCGCGCACCGCAAAGCAGTTGTCTATCTTCCGCCGAAATGCTCGCCGGACAAAAAATATCCCGTGTTCTATCTGCTGCATGGCATCGGCGGCAACGAGTGGGAATGGAGTGGCTACGTTCACGCCGATGTGGTGGTTGACGATCTGATTAACGCCGACAAGGCCGTGCCGATGATTATCGTGATGCCGAATGGCCGCGCGTTGGAGGACGATCGCGTGCCCGCGCAGGACAAACTCTACTCGCCGGAAAATGCCGGGGGCTTCGCGAAGTTTGAGCGCGACCTGCTCGATTGTTTGATTCCCGCCGTGCAGGCAAAGTATTCCGCCAGCACGAATCGCGAGCAGCGCGCCATCGCCGGTCTTTCCATGGGCGGCGGCCAGTCGCTCAACTTCGGTCTGACGCACCTCGACACGTTTGCGTGGGTCGGCGGATTTTCTTCTGCACCAAACACCAAACCGCCCGCTGAACTTGTGCTCGATCCCGCCGCCGCGCGCAAAAAGTTGAAGCTTCTTTATCTTTCTTGCGGCAATAAGGACGGCCTCATCAGCGTCTCCCAAGGTGTTCACGTCTATCTGAAGCAGCAAAATGTTCCGCACGTTTGGAATGTGGATGACCACACCCACGACCGCGAAACGTGGGCGAGCAACTTGTATTATTTCACGCAGCAGATTTTCCGATGAGCACAGAGGCTCTCGAAAAAACTTTGAATCGCCAATTCTGAACTGCAACTCTACACAACGATGAAATCAAAAATCAGCCTGATCGCATCACTACTGCTCGCTTGCCCGGGCTTTGCGCAAACCAACGCGGAACCTTCCTCCATTCGGTGGATTTGCAGCACGGAGAAATCTCGCTGGCAGGAGATGGCGACGACGAACGCGGCAGCGCCAGAAACCGCAGACTCAATCAAGTTGGATCCCCAAACGACCTTTCAAACGATTGACGGCTTTGGCGGCTGCTTCAACGAACTCGCATGGGAAGCGCTGGTTTCGTTGCCGGTGGAAAAGCACGAGGCGGCGCTCAAGGAATTGTTCGCTCCCGAAGGCGCGAACTTCACGCTCTGCCGCGCGCCCCTCGGCGCTAACGACTTTTCGCTGGGCTGGTATTCGCTCGACGAAACGCCCGGCGATTACAAGATGAAGCATTTCAGCATCGAGCGTAATCGCGAGACGTTGATTCCGTTTATCAAGGCGGCCATGAAATATCAGCCGAAGCTGGGCGTGTGGGCGGTGCCGTGGTGTCCGCCGTCGTGGATGACCATCAACGGACGTTATCGCCAAGGCTCGATAAAGTCCGACCCGCAGACGTTTGCCGCTTACGCGCTTTATTTTTCCAAATTCGTCCAGGCCTGGCGCGCCGAGGGCATCAACCTCTACGCAATCCATCCGCAAAACGAGCCGCTTCTCAACGACAACGTCTATCCTCAATGCAAATGGACCGGCGCGGAAATGAATCTGTTCCTGCGCGACTATCTACTGCCGCAGTTGAAACGCGACAACGTCAAGATAGAGGTGTGGCTCGGCACGCTTGTTAACGACAACATGGCTGATTACGTTGAGCCGGTTCTCGGCGATCCGAAAACGGCAGCGGGCATCGCAGGCGTCGGTTTTCAGTATGGCGGACAGAAGTTGCTTCTCGCCACGAACGAAAAATATCCCGGCAAGAAACTCGCGCAGACGGAGACGGAATGTTACGGAGGCTGGAACGCCTGGGATCAGGGCTTGATTACCTTCGGGCGCATCGTCGAGGACACGTCGAACTTTGCCGGCAGTTACTTTTTTTGGAACATGGTGCTGGATGAATCCGGCCTGAGCCGCTGGAACTGGAAGCAGAATTGTTTACTCACCGTTGATCGCCGGGCGCAAACCGTGAATTACAACGCCGAGTTTTATGCGATGAAACATTTCTCGGCGACGGTGCTGCCCGGCGCGCGGCGCACCGCGGTCAGCGGCGGGCCGTTCAAAGAGACGGTTGCATTTGAAAACACCGACGGCAGCAGGGTGCTGGCGTTTGCCAATGACACCGCGCAGACGGTCTCCGCCACGGTGGCGGTTGGAGCGACAGCGCTGCGGCTGGATGTGCCCGCTCAATCCATGAACACGGTGATTTTGCGTTGATTACGGAAATATTATGGAAATGAAAACAATTTGCCGGACGGGGTGGCTGCTGTTGCCCATGACATTGATCGCAGTCGGTTGCGCATTCGTCGCAACCGCCGCCGAACACCAACTGGTCGCGCCGGGCGGCGGGGTGAAGGTGGTCGTCTCCGATGCGGGCGGACTCAATTACCGGGTCGAGGTGGATGGCAAAACCGTGCTGACAAACTCGCCGCTCGGTCTTGAATTCCAGGACGGCGCAAGGCTCGGCCCGGCTACGGTCATCACGGGAATTTCGAAGAATAAACATAGTGGGAAATGGGAGAATCTTTTTGGCAAGCGCCGCATCGTGCTAGACGACTGGCGGGAATTGCGTTTGACGCTGGAAGAGCGCGGCACGCCGGTTCGCACGTTTGGCCTGATTGTCCGCGCCTATGACAACGGCGTCGCGTTTCGTTACGATCTGCCGGAGGCTTCCAAGCTTGGCCATTTCACGCTGACGAAGGAGCTGACGGAATTTCGCTTCACGGAAGACAGCCGTTGCTGGTTCGGTGAAGAATCGCCCTGCGCGGAAAACCACTATCCCGAAGCCAAATTAAGCACGATCCCACCAGGGAAATGGAACACCCTGCCGCTGCTGGTGGAAACGCCCGCCGCGTATGTTGCCGTGGCGGAAGCAGATTTGCTGGATTGGGCGGGCATGTTTACCACCGGCACCGGCTCGGAAAATGTCGGCGTCAAACTGGCCTCGCGAAACAACTGCAATGGGCTCGTCGTGTCGGACGTGCCGCGCGTGAGTCCCTGGCGGGTTTTGATGATTGGACGCACGGCGGCTGATTTGGTGAATTCCGATCTCATTGCAAATCTCGCCACCCCAAACCGCCTGGGTGATGTGTCGTGGGTCAAGCCCGGCGTGTGCGCGTGGGATCCGTGGTGGACCGGCGTGAACACCAACCTGCCGCAGTTCACCGAACTCAACGCACGCGGCGACACCGCCTCGGAAAAGGAATACATCGGCTTCGCGGCGGAGATGGGTTGGCCGTATCAATTGATGGATTGGAACTGGTATAAGAGCGATCCCACCGTGCCCGAACCGCACATGAATGTGCCGGAAGTTTTCGCCTATGCCAAGGAGCGCGGGGTGCGGTTGTTCGTCTGGATGCATTCGAAGGACTTGACGAAGACCGGCTTTGAAAAAGTTTTTTCAACGATGGAACAATGGGGCGCCGCCGGCGTGAAGGTGGATTTCATGAACAGCGACAGTCAGGAAACCGTGAAGTGGTATGAAGACGTTTTGATAGCCGCCGCGAAACACAAGCTGATGGTGGATTTCCACGGCGCTTACAAACCCACCGGCTTGGCGCGGACTTATCCGAATTACATCACGCAGGAAGGCGTGCTGGGCAATGAATACAACAAGCTTGACGGCAATCGCTGCACGCTGCAACACACCATCACGCTGCCGTTCACGCGCGCGTTGCTCGGGCCGATGGATTTCACGCCCGGCGGATTTCTGAACCGCAAGCCGGAGGACTTCAAAAAGACTTTCCCCGCGCAAGTCATGGGCACGCGCGCCCGGCAACTGGCGATGACCGTGATTTATCCCAGTCCACTGCTGGTGTTGTGCGACAGTCCGGCGAATTATCGCGGGCAACCGGGCGTGGAGTTCTTTCGCGACCTGCCGACGGTCTGGGACGAAACCGTGGTGCTGAATGCCGAGGTTGGTAAATCCATTGTGATCGCGCGCCGCTCCGGCGACCGCTGGTTTCTGGCTGCGATGAATGGCGATGCCGCCGCCGCGCTGAACGTGCCGCTAAACTTTTTGGGCAAAAAGAAATGGGTGCTGCACCGGTTTGCCGACGATCCGAAATTTTCCAATTATCAAACGGTGCTGGAATCAACTTCGGGCGTGAATGCCCAGACCGTGTTGACGCTGATACTCGCTCCCGGCGGCGGCTTTGCCGGAATTATCAACCCGGCCGATTGACATCATGACACCAAAAGCTATCCAACTGAAATTATTGGCCTTGGGCTGTTCGCTCGCAACTCTTGCCGGAGCAGCCGAGCCGATACCTTATGCGACTGAGCAAGTGATTAACGAAGGTGATTCCGCCGCCGTCATCGCCGAAAAGGCCGCGAAGGTTTTGCCGCGCCAAAATCAAACGGATTGGATGCGGCTGGAGCGGACATTTTTTCTCCACTTCGGCGTGAACACGTTCAATGGCGTCGAGTGGGGAACAGGCCGCGAAGACGCTTCGATTTTCAATCCTACGGCGCTGGACGCCAATCAATGGTGCAGCGCGATGCAGAACTTCGGCGGCAAGATGATCGTGCTCGTCTGCAAGCACCATGACGGCTTTTGCTATTGGCCCTCGCGCTACACGCCGCATTCGGTGGCGGCCAGTCCGTGGCGTGGCGGCAAGGGCGACGAGGTGCGGGAAGTGGCCAATGCCGCGCGCGCCCACGGCCTCAAGCTGGGGGTTTATCTTTCGCCGGCGGACCTTTTTCAACTGCGGACGAATCCGAAAAATCCCGGCGGTTATTATGGCAACGGCAGCAGCAACGTTCTCTCCGTGATTCCGACCGATCCAGCTAGCTTCCAGAGCGATCCTGCGAACGGCCGCGCGCCGACCCCGTGTTTCACGAATTACACCTACGTCGTGGATGACTACAATCGTTACTTCCTGAACCAGCTTTACGAATTGCTGACGGAATACGGGCCGATTTCGGAAGTCTGGTTTGACGGCGCAAATCCCGATCCGAGCGTCAAAGAAACTTACAATTATCAGGCTTGGTATGATTTGATTCGCAGCCTCCAGCCCAATGCCGTCATCATGGGCAAAGGCCCGGACGTGCGCTGGGTGGGCAACGAAGGCGGCGTGGGCCGCACCACGGAGTGGAGCGTGGTTCCGCTGCCGACCGCGCCGGATCAATGCCGCTGGCCGGATTTGTATGGCGATCTCGGCAGCCGCGGCAAACTCACACCCGGCTCGCATCTTTGGTGGTATCCGGCGGAAGTGAACGTCACTATTCTCGACCGCGGCGCCTGGTTTTGGGCGCCGCAGAAACATCCCCGGAGTTTGTCGGAGTTGTCGGACATTTATTTCCGGTCCATCGGCCGCAACGGAAATCTCATCCTGAATCTTTCGCCGGACACGCGCGGGCTGATTCCCGACGACCAAGTTGAGGCGCTGGCCAAGACGGCGCTGGTGGTCAAGGATACGTTTGCCAACGACCTCGCCGCCGGCGGCAAATTGACCGCCGACAACTCCAGCGACTCGCATGACTCGTCACTGGCGCTCGACGGAAATCTCGACACCTGGTGGGAAGCTGCGCCGGGCAAAACCAACGGCGCGGTGACGATCACCTTGCCGAAGGCGGTCACGTTCGACATCGTTTCGTTGCAGGAAGCGGTGGATCATCGCGGTCAAAGAATTGAATCCTTCGTCATCGAAACGTGGAGCGGTTCGGCGTGGATCAACGCGGAGAAAATTCAGTCCGACGAACTCACCACCGTCGGCCATCACCGGCTCATCCGGTTGAAATCGCCGGTGACCACCGACCGGGTGCGCATTCGCATCACCGGCGCGCGCCTCGAACCGACGCTGGCGGAAATCGGACTCTTCAAGCAATCCCTTTACGGCCAGTCTCCTGCCATTTCGGATCGTGACGCCGACAATCGGGTGACGATCAGCAACCCCGGCAGCGGCAAAATGGTTTACACCGTGGATGGAACCGAGCCGGCCACCAGTTCGCGGGTTTACACCACGCCGGTCAAGCTGCCATTGACCGGCACCGTGAAAGCCGCCTGCGTGATGCCGAACGGCCAGCTTGGCATCGTGGCTTCAAAAACCTTCGCCGGTCTGCCGCCGACGGGCTGGAAAGTGGTCGCCGTGGACAGCGAGGAAATGGCCGGCGAAAACAACGGCGCCGCCAATGCGATTGACGGCAACTCGTCCACCTTCTGGCACACGCGCTGGAACGAGGATTTGAAACTACCGCATGCCATCACGATTGACATGGGCAAGATGAATCGGATTGCCGGCTTCATCTATCTGCCGCGACAGGACGGAAACGCCAACGGCACGGTCGAGAAATACCGCTTTGAAACGAGTGCGGATGGAACCGCTTGGACGACCAACATCGTTTCCGGCACGTTCGCCAATATCCAGAACAATCCCTCGCTCCAGCAAGTCACGTTCGCTCCGGTGGACGCGCGGTTTTTCCGCTTCACGGCCTTGCGGGAGATCCATGGCAACGGCTGGACGAGCGCGGCGGAAATTTCCGTCCTGCCCGCCGAGGGAAAAGGGGACTGACGGCGGATTTTTGCCTGAATTCCACGGACTTTATTAGGGTCAGTTGTATAAACTTGTGATTACTTGTTGCCATTTTCGAATTGCTTGCAGATCTTCTCAACAAGGCAATATTCAAAAAAAATTCAGTAGTCTTACAGCTCTAGCTCGAAAAATTCACGGCAAAAATTGTAACGGTTGATTCTGGCCAATGTCTATCTGGGTGGAATGAATACACCGCCCACCGCGACCAAGGATACAGTTTGCAACCCTG
>Ga0182030_10003923_pt1 | contig 31754 bp, 20 predicted proteins | sample 812S3MmetaG_FD_121299 | JGI IMG/M metagenome (GOLD analysis project Ga0182030, IMG submission 121299) | Permafrost microbial communities from Stordalen Mire, Sweden - 812S3M metaG (Illumina Assembly) | ecosystem: Environmental > Terrestrial > Soil > Wetlands > Permafrost | place: Sweden... | reverse complement strand
TCACCGAAGGCGAAGATCCCTCCGTCCGAGGCCACTTCCCAGTACCCGTGGCCGTTCGGCGTCGAGGCGATCCCCACCACCGGCCGGTTGAGTGGGGTACCACCCATGGAGCCGTAAAAACCGGCGTTGCCGAAGGCGAAGATCCCGCCGTCGGAGGCCACCTCCCAGTAGCCCCCGTGGTCGGGGGTGGCGGCCAGCCCTACCACCGGTGCATTGAGCGGGGTACCACCCATCGACCCGCAGAACGGCATGGTCCCGAAACTGAAGATCCCGCCGTCGGAGGCCACCATCTGATAGCCGCGGGCCGAGGAGGGCGGGCTACAAGGAACCTGAACCGAGGGATTGATCGGGGCCACAAACAGTTTCCGGGTGGCGCCACAGCTGTAACTGGTGCAGCCAGCAACTCCTCCTTGCCAGGCCGCATAGTCGAGCCACCAACTTCCGGACGGGCCGGCAAAGAGCGATCCCCCTCCTGGTCCGAGCACGGATCCGTAACTCGTGAGGATCTGCGTGTCGCCACCGCACGGACCCAGCGGCCCGCTGCAGGTGGCGACCCCCTCTGAATAGTTGCTGGTCGTGTAGACACCGGCCGAGAACAGCAGGGTGAACGTCCCGTTCACATAGGCCATATCCGGATCTTCGACCGTGCTCTCCCACGGATAGGCCACCGTGTTGTTGTAGAGGAGCTCGCTTCGTGGGCCGACCAGACCGAGCCCATTGGCGCTCAGTTGCTGGGACCAGATCGTCGCTGCACCGGCCGACCCACCGTCATTCTGCTTCCAGACCAGATAGGCGTTGCCGTTGACAGGGTCGACGAACGGGCTGGGGTCGATGGAACCGGTGGGATTACAGATCATGCCGCCGCTGGAGTTGTCGGTGAACTGGGGATCAGAGCGCGACAGCGTGGCCCCGCCGACGGCTACCGAAATACAGTCGTGCCCCGTGTCACTGGCATTCGGGTACGCGGCAGCGTCGTAGTACATCAGCCAACGACCGCCCCAGAAGAACACCCCCGGCGAGGTCTGGGTGTTGGTCGTCTGCCACGACGGAGTACGGGCCAGGGCGGTTGAGCCGTAGGGCTTCCCGGTGTAGCTCCCGTAGCCGCTCGATGGGTTGCCGCTCACGAGCGCCTGAATATGGTTCCCAAGGGCCGTGCCGGTGGTGAAGGCGAAGTACGTACCGGCCGAGTAGACAACGTCAGGATCTCCGGCATCGCCGGCAAAGGCCGGAGTGGCGCTCGGACGCACTGTCATGGCCCCGGCTCGAGGACCGAAGGATAGGGCCAAAGCCCCCGAAACGACCAGCAACACCGCCAGTGCGCCGACCAACCCCGACCGACTCCGACGGCGGTGATGATCCCGGAACACCGGGACCATCCCGTCCGCCGTTGTCTTGCCCGCCTGCCCCTCCGCCGCCTGCGCCTGATTCCTACTCTGCATGCTTCCTATTCTGCATGCCACGTGACCAGGTCCGAAACGGCTGGTACAAAATCCCCGTGGCTACCGGCTCCCGCTGCTTAGGATCTTCGCGTACTCTCCCGGCAAAAGCAGCCAGGGATTTTCCCTTCATTATGCGATAGTACTATTGCAAAATTCGGACGCACCGAAGGGAGACCGCCCATCATGTCCACCGCGGATGCGACCCGAGCACGTGGTCGGCCACCCGTACCCAGTCTGTCGAGTGAGGCAGTGGCGATCCTCGAGCGAAACGCCTTCTCGGCCCTCCGCGGGCCGAACAGCCGCGGCGCCGTGCCTCGCAGCGCTTTCAACGGCATTGACGTCTCCACCGTCGACCGCTCGGTCAAGCGATCATTCAACGGCGAAAGCGGTCGGACTCCGTTCGACCTGGCGTCCCAGCGGTTGGCCAACTTCGACGGCGGGACCGGCTCGACCATGCAGGCCGTCTTCGAAGTGGTGGAGCAGAGCTTCCGCGACACGGAGTCGATGGAGGAGACGCTCCGGGTGTTTCTCCGGGCCAATTTCGAGGTGGCTTGCCACGAAGAGGGCCTGCTGGCCACGTTCATCGTGCAGGCCGCAGCCTGCGCCCACATCGAGAGCGGCAATGTGGACGCACCGGAACAGACCCGGGCTGCAAACGAGGTGATCCTCAAGCGCAAAGAGCTGTACATGGAGATGAACTCGGGATTCGTCGCCGGCCTCTCCATCGCTCTCCGGCGGCTGCGCCGGCGCCCAAAAGCCCAACACTCGTTGTCCGAGATCGTCCTGGCCGTGGGCGCCACCAGCGATGGCTTTCTATTGCTGCACAAATTGCAACCGGATCTCTTCGATTCGCGGCTGGTCGTCGAGACGCAGTGGAACATCATTTGGAGCATGAGCGAACCGGGGCTGTTGGACCCCCCCAGCCAGTCCGATCCTTCAGAACGGGATGTGGTCGAGGCAGCACTCCGGGTCTTCTCCGAGGGCAGGATCCCGTCACTGGAGAGGTTGGTCGACGAACTCGGGGTCCCAAAAGACGAAGCCTTCGCCCTGATTCCCTCTGACGAGGCCCTGGCCCAACGATGTATGGACTACGCGGTCGGGAACTCCGTGGAGACCGAGTCCATCGCCATCAACGTGAAGGGGGCCGAGCTGGCCGCGGTCCGCGATCTCCTGAGCGCCACCACCAAGCAGGCCACCGAGACGCCACTCCTGATCGAAGCGCTCCGCCGGGACGACCGCGGCGGCTTCTGCGGCGAAGCCCGGCGGCACATCGCCGAGGCGCTCTGGCAATCGACGGCGGTGAACCTTGACCGAAACGCCGCCGAGGGGGTCGCTCAGATGCTGCTCGATGCGGCCCTACAGGGGGAAGCTGGGAAGCCCATTTGGGAACACGGTCTTGATGCCTTCGCCACCGACCCGTGAGAGCCTGGCGCCCACCTATAACCCCAGCTAGCAATGAGTAGGTGATCGCTTCTGGCGCTGGATCTTCCACCAGGCGCACCCTCCACCACCGGCGATGGTCGCCGCCAGCGGTGGAGAGTGACCTGGCTATAGGTAGTGCTTCAGCGCCTCAGGCTGCGACCGTGATGGTGAAGGTCGCTGTGGCCGAGCCCGCCGGTGAGTTACTGTCCTTCACTCCCACCGTGATGGTGTAGCTACCAGCGGTCTCCGGCTTGCCGGAGATCAATCCCGAGGAAGAAAGCCGCAGGTACGGCGGCATCGATCCCGACACCAGGTACCAGGTGAAGGGGGAGCTTCCACCGGCGGCATTCAGCTGAGCCGAGTAGCTCACATTCCGAGTGGCCCCGGCGAGCGAGGCGTTCGTGACCCGCAACCCGGTGACGTCGATCGTCTTGGACGCCGTGGCCGAAGCCTCGGCCACCCCATGGGGGTTGGTGGCTCGAGCGGTGACGGTATTGACCACTGAACCGGCGTGGACGTCGGGTTGTGTCACCGTGTAGCTGCCGGTGCACGTCTCCGACGCCGCCGGGGCCAGAGGGGCACTCGGGCAGCTCAGCGAGGTGGCTTTGGTGTCCGTCACATGCACCGCCGACAGCGTGGTGGTCCCGGTATTGGTGACCTTGAAGCTGTAGTGGAGCACATTACCGGCAGCGTGGAAGCTGGTGGCCGTGGACGTCTCAGTCACGCTCAGTTTGGAGGTGGCGCTGTTGGCCTCCACCGTCACCGTGGCCGAGGGCGAGCCCACCGCCACCGAGTGCGGATTGGTGCCATTGGCGGTGGCCACGTTGGTAACCGAGCCGGCGTCGACGTCGGCCTGGGTCACCGTGTACGTAGCGGTGCAGGTCTCCGAGGCCCCAGGGGCCAGCGACGAGTGAGGGCAACTGACCGATACCTTGTTGTCCGTCACGCCCACGCCCGTCAGGGACTCGGTGCCGGTGTTGGTCACCAGGTAGCTGTAGCTGATGGTTTGGCCGGCCTTTCCGTACCCGGTCGAGGTCGTCGACTTGGTGAGGCTCAGCGTCGAGGTGGCCCCCGATGCGTCGACCGTTACCGAGGACTGCCCGGAGATGATGGCCGTGCCGGACGGTGGAGCCTTGGCTTGGGCGGTGGCCGAGTTGGTCACCGAGCCGTTGTCCACGTCAGCCTGGGTCACCGTGTAGGTGGCCGTGCAGGTCTCCGATGTAGCCGGAGCAAGCGACGAATCCGGGCAGCTGACCGAGGGAATCAGGGAGTCAGTGACACTCACGCTCGACAGGTCGGTCGTTCCCGTGTTGCTCACCAGGTAGCTGTAGGGAATGGTGTTGCCCGCCGCGGCGTACCCGGTCGAGGTCGTCGACTTGAGAACCCCGATGCTGGAGGTGGCCTGAGACGCATCCACCGTGACCGAAGAGGCCCCGGAGGAGACGGACCCTCCACCGTCCGGCGCCGTGGCACTGGCCGTGGCCGTATTCGTCACCGATCCGTTGTCAACGTCGGCCTGGGTCACCGTGTAGCTCCCCGTGCAGGTCTCTGAGGCCGCAGGAGCCAGGCTGGCATCGGGGCAGACCACAGTGGGGATGAGATTGTCACTGACGCCGACGCCAGACAGCGTGGTCGTCCCGGTATTGGTCACCAGGTACGAGTAGTTGATGGTGTTGCCGGCGGCCGCATAGCCGTTCGAGTTCGTCGACTTGCTCAGGCTCAGACTCGAGGTGGCCCCGCTGGCCAGAACCGTGACCGAAGAGCTTCCTGACTCGATGCTCCTGTTGCTCGGTGATGTGCCTTCGGCCGTGGCGGTGTTGGTCACCGAACCGCTGTCCACGTCACCCTGGGTCACGGTATAAGTGCCCGAGCAGGTCTCCGAATTGCCCGCCACCAGCGTGGAGTCGGGGCAACTGACCGAAGAGATGAGGTTGTCGTTCACACCCACGTTCGTAAGGTCGGTCGTCCCGGTGTTCGTCACCTGATAGCTGTAGCTGATGGTGTCGCCGGCAGCCGCATAGCCCGTCGATGTGGTCGACTTGGTCAGGCTGAGGCCCGACGTGGCGCCGCTGGCCGCGACCGTCACAGATGCCTCAGGAGAGGTCACCGGTGTGCTGAACGGCGGAGACGTGGCATCGGCCGTAGCCGTGTTGGTCACCGATCCGTTGTCCACGTCGGCCTGGGTCACGGTGTAGCTGCCGGTGCAGGTCTCCGAGGCCCCAGGGGCCAGCGTGGACTGCGGGCAACTGACATCGGAGATCAGGCTGTCGCTGACCCCGACGCTCGCCAGGTCCGTGGTGCCGTTGTTCGTCACCTGGTAGCTGTAGCCAATGGTGTCACCGGCCGCGGCGTAGCCCGTCGACGAAGTCGACTTGACCAGGTTCAGGCTCGAGATGGCATCGGAGGCGTCCACGGTGAGTGACGTCGTATTCGAACTCACTCCAACGGCTTGCGGGTTGGCCGCCGAGGCTGTCGCCGTATTTGTCACCGAACCGGCGTCCACGTCGGCCTGCGTGACCGTGTAGGTGGCCGTGCAGGTCTCCGAAGCCCCGGGAGCCAGCGTCGGGGCGGGGCAGCTGACCGTGACCTCGTTGTCGCTGACACCGACGTTCGAGAGCGTGGTGGTGCCGGTGTTGGTCACGACGTACTGGTAGTTGATGACATCGCCGGCCTCTTTGTAACCACCGTCGGAGTACCCGGTGGTCGCAGTCTTGGTAATACTCAAGGTCGAGGTGGCATCCGAGGCCAGAACCGTGACCGACGACGATGCCGAGGTGAGTGACTCACCAGAGATACTGGTGGCGGTCACGTACGCAGTATTCGACACCGAGCCGTTGTCCACGTCGGCCTGGGTCACCGTGTAAACGCCAGTGCAGTTCTCGCTGGTATTCCCGGCCAGGGTCGATCCATCCGGGCAGACGATGTCGGCGGTCGGGATCTTGTTGTCGTTCACCGTGACGTTCGACAGGGTGTCTGGGCCCTGGTTGGTGAGGGCGGAGTTGTAGTCGATCTGATCACCGGCTTTGGAGTACCCGCCGTCGGTGTAGTTGGTGGTGGAGGTCTTGAGCACCATGACGCCTTCGACATCGAGCTGTGACGTCGACTGGACGGTGCCCAGGCTTGTGCCCCGCGCCGTCTGGTAGGCGTCGCTGGGACCGTTGCCCGGGAGCGGCGTGGTGTTGGACTCGTCGATGTAGACGTTGTAGGAACCTGGAGCCAGTCCTGCAGGCACCTGGAAGGTACCCGTCGGTTGGCCCACCGTCAGCGCGCAGGGATTGGGTCCGACAGTGGTGCTTTCGGCTCCGGTGCAGGCATACGAGTCCTGGTTGATAGTAACGGTCGAGTCGACCACCGGAACGGCCGTCGCCCGCGAAGTGCCGATGTACACACTCGGTGCACTGACCGGGTAGAAGTCCGACGAATCGTTCTGGAAGTCACCGTAAGGTCCGCTGTTGGGCGCACCATCATTGGCACCCCACCAGTTGGTCCCGCCGTTGACAGTGACGGTGTCACCTGGCTGCGCGGCGGCTTGCGACAAGCTGGCCGTCGGGGTCTGGGGCACCGGTTGTCCGTTGAAGAACAGTTGCATCGTCGAATAGTTGGTCGAGCCGTTCTCGTCGTTACCGGACGAGGCGGTGATCGAGCAGCTGACCAAACCGGCGTTCACGTCGGCCTGAGTCGGAGGGCAGGAGGCATCGCCGGTCGGGCCGTTCAAGGCGGTCGTGTCGGTGTTGCCACCCGCCGAGTTGGAACCGAGGCCGCCGTAGGTGCAGTCTCCGCCATTGACCCATGAGCTGGGCATTGTCATGGCCGAACTCGACACGAACGTGGTGGTGCTGGTCGAGGCAAAGATGTTGACGGCGCCCCAGCAACCGCCCTTCGAGCCGGTGTTGGCGCTGGTCAGGTCCAGGTTGGACGAGGGAAGGTCGCCGTCGGCCGCGGACGGATTGGAGTCCGTCGGAGTGGGTAGCGGGTTGGCCGTGTTGATGGTCCAGGCGGTTCCTAGGCCTCCCGCGGCCGACACACCGACGCCGCCGGCGCAGTTGGGCTGGTTGTCGCTACTCCCGAGCACTTCGCCGTTGGTGATCGGCTGGCCGAAGGCAGACTGCGAGCCGGCCTGATAAAGGTCCTGATTGCCGTCGAACAGGGAGTCCGATGTGCTCGTTCCCGTGGTCGACCAGGTGCATTTGTTCTGGGACCAGAGCGGAATGCTGTCGGTGGCGCTGCCGCCGGTGTTGGTGGCCACTGGGGCCATAGTCGCCGGCGAACTGGCCACGTTGTTGTTATTGGTGCCGCAGATCTGAGCGGAGCCGGTCGCCAGGTTGACGTCCTGGATCGAGTAGTTGGTCACGTTGGCAGGCGTAGTACCGGCGGTGATGCTGGTCAGGGGCAGGGAAGCGGTGCTCCCAGGGTTAGTACCGGAAGGGCCGACCTGGCCGGCGCTGACTTCAATGTCGTCGCAGAACGGCACTCCCTTGATCGCCGAGAAGTAGTTGCCATCGGTCGAGCCACTGGTGGCCCACGAGGGTGCGGGCTGAGTGATGTTGATGGTCAAAGTCCCCGATGTGATGCTTGGAGCTCCATTGGTACCACCAGTGGCCAAGAAAGTTACGTGGTACGTCCCGTTGCTAGCCGAGGTCGGAGTGTCCGTGACCTTGCACTCGAGTTCGTACTCTTCCGCCGTTCCCGAGCCGGAGGTGGCTGTGGTGCAGGCCGGGGAGCTGGTGAGGGACGTTGCCTCGGCTGAGCCTGCGGGAAGGGAGCCCGAGTTGACGGTGATCGATGACGGGTAGTTGCCAGCGTTGGCGGCGCTGAATCCCTGGCTGTAGCAGGTGATGGTCTCCGTTTCGGCCGTGCCGTCGACCCACGGAGCAGTGGTCCCAGCCGCGGCCGGCGTGGAGCAGGTCGTGGTCGGCGGTGAGACGTTCACTGTCAGCGTGCCTGAGGTGCCGCTGCCATTCCCGCCGACTCCGGTTGCCGTAAAGGTGATCGGGTAAGAGCCTGCGTCGGCTGTCGTCGGGGTATCGGCCAGGGCGCACTCGAGGATGTACTCCTCCGTGGCGCCGGATCCGGATGTGCCGGTCGTGCAGGCCGGGCTGCTGGAGGTGCTGGTGGCGAAGGTCGGGTTGCCGTCGGCGGGCAACGCCCCGCTGGCAATATGAATCGAGCTCGGGTAGGCGGTCACGGACGAGATGTCACTCTGCGATTCGCACTCGACGGTATAACTACTGGCGGACCCCTCGTAGAAGGTGCTTGCTGTCCCGGCCGCAGCGGGGTCAATACAGGTGACGGTGGGCACGACCACGTTGAGAGTCAAGGTGCCCGAGGTTGTTGCTGCGCCGCCGTTCGGCGATGGCGTAGGAGTGAACTGGAGGGGATAGCTACCCGTGTCACTTGATGACGGCGTACCGGTGATCTTGCAGGTGAGGATGTACTGCTCCGTGGCGCCGCTTCCGGAAGTCGAGTCGGTGCAGGCCGTGGCCAAGGTGAGGTCTCCGGAGGCGGGGAGGGAACCGGAGCTGATGGTGATGGCCGAAGGGTAGGCCGTCGTGCCCGAAACCCCGGACTCACCCTCGCATTCGACGGAGTAGGTGGCGGCAGTCCCTTCCACGAACGTTTGGGAGGTTCCGCCCGAAGCTGGGTCGATGCACTGCGTCAAGGTAGTGGCGGAGGCGGGGGTAGCGGCGGTGACGCTCAGCGTCAGAACACCGGTGAACACCGACAACAGGAGCAGCAGCCCCATGCCGAAGCGTCCAGCCGATCGCAGCCCGAGCCTGCCACCCGATGCGCCATCTGCTCTCCGACCGCGCGCTGACCTGCGTGACGTGTCCTGGTTCATCATTTCCATCCCCTAACCGCCTCTGAGCGTTGCTTATCCCGCTGTCCCGCCATCTCGCCGGCTGCGATCCATCAATTGCAACTACGAATCGCATCCCGCACGACGACTCTGTGCAGTCTCAGGGACAAGGGGGAGAAAGACCATCCTCAAATTTGACCAAATTCAAACGTTTGATTGGTCGGGTTCCTGGTAGAAATTGCCGGCTCAGCGGCTGACCTAAGTTGGGAGAAAGTCAGCATCGAGGGCCCCCACCAGGGAAGTTATTTCGACCGGATCATCTGGAACATCGGGCCGGTCCGGGTCGGCGACTGGACAGTCGATAGAAATCGTTCCGAGCAAAAGAACGGTCTGATGGGCTATAACCAGATCGTGGATGCCGGCGAGGCGGGCCCGACCGTTGTGGCGCGCCTCACAACAATGTCTGCTCTCTCAGCCAGGCTGACGCGGCTGATCTTGAGAGTAGCGATGGTGGCGTGCTGCCTGACTATCTGTGTGCCACTTGTGCAGCTCGGGACGGCTACGGCTGCGGGTGCGGCTGCGGCGGCGTCGATTCCCGTCTGTCCGCCTGACTGCGGCTTTGTGGCAGCAGGCGATCCCTTGCTGATTCCCTTCATGGCCGACAATCCCGGGAACGAATGGCGGGCCCTGCCCGCTTCCGACGTCCAGTCCTACGTGGACACGCTCAAGCGCAACCTGGCCAAGTCAGACCCGAAGGTCGGGTCCAACGTGGCGGCGGCAAAGTGGCTCTGGTTCAACGGGCAGTACGGCCTGATGATCGTGCTGGTCTCCTCGCCGGACCTTGCTCACCTCCATCTCGGCACTCCGGCCCAGAATGCTCAGGACCTCTGTACCTCCTCACACGGCCGACCCGTCAGCCGGCTCGAGAAGGTCGCCGGGGTGGCTGATGCGGTTTCCGGTGAGTGCGCAGTTCGCCCGACGTCCACGTCGAAGGAGGCCACGGTGGTCGCCTTCAACCGTGGAAATGTCGCAGTTCTCATCGAGATCACCTCGAAGTCAGGAGCGCCGATCGCCTCGTCCATCGTCGCCACCGCAGCCCAGCAGGAGTCACTGACCCTGCCCTCCGAAGGGGTCCCCGTATCGAGCGGGGGACTGGACATCGGCTGGGTGCTCATCTGGCTGGTTGTCTTGGCCGCGATCCTGGCTGGAGTCCAGCTGTGTGTCCGGAGAAGAGGAAGCTGGCGTGGACCGGTCGAGGCCGTGGTGGCATCCTTCGATCGCCGGAAGCTGGCGCTCGGCATCACGCTCCTGGCGGTGATCGGAGCCATGGCCTTCTCCATGGTCAATTCTTCGTTGCTCCACGGACAGGGCGAGTGGTACGAAGCCGGCTTCGACGACCTCTGGAGGAACTGGGCCGACGCCGCTTACATGACCTTTGCCGGCGGCTACGGCCACATCTACATCCTCGACAGGTCGCTGGAGACCGCCCCGGCGCTACAACTGGTGACGGCACCGGTCGCTCGTCTGGCGTTCCACCTCTCGTTCCCTTATCCCAGTCCGGTCCTGTATCCGGAGGCCTTCTGGGTGGCCGGGCCACTGTTCTTGAGTGCGATGGCTCTGCCCATCTGCGCTGCGGACCGTTGGCTTCAGGGCATGGCCGTTGTGGACCTCCGGAGGCGGTTGTTGGTCTTGGGGGCCATGGCGATCACCCTGCCCCCGATCGCCCTCTCCGGGCATCCAGAGGACCTCATCGCCATAGGGGCGATGCTCTACGGGCTCGTCGCCGCACTCGACGGAAGGCCCCGAGCCGTCGGCTGGTGGCTCGGAGTGGCACTGGCGTTCCAGTTCTTCGCTCTGCTGGCCGTGCCGTTCGCCCTGGTATTCCTGAGCCGCCGGAAATGGCTGACGGCCATCTGGCCGATGATCCTGGTGCCGCTGACCTTCTTGGTCGTTCCGCTGATAGCCGAACCGTCAGAGACGGTACGACAACTCATCCACCAGAGGGTCTACGACGTCTCGGGGTACATCACCCCGACCTGGAGACTGGACCCAGGGGTAGGCGCCTTCATCCGAGCGCTGGTGGTCCTGTTGGCCATCCCAGCGGCCATCATCGTGGCTCGGCACCTTCCTCGCAGCCGGCGAACAGCGGCCAACCTCGTGGTCTGGACGTTGGCCGCCCTGTTGGCCCTCAGGGTGTTCGAACCGCAGCTCGTGACCTACTTTTTGGCGCCGGTCCTGGCTCTGATGCCGGTCAGCGCCTCCCGGGGGCCGTGGTGGAGGCTCATCGCCACCTGCCTGGCGGCGGTATGGCTCAACTGGTGGGTCCACATCGCGGTGGATGCCCGCTGGTCGCTTTGGCTGATCCTCATCGGACAACTTGCCGTCCTGGGCTGGCTGGGTTGGCCTGCCGGGCTCCGCAGTTCCGGCAATGACGCATCGGACACGCAGGACACGGAGAAGAAACCGCCACGGGCCGCACCGACTGTTTCGAGTCGAGAGCGATCGACCGCCGGAGCTCGCTGAAGCTCCACACCACCAGGTCTCGCCGGTGCAGCGACTCAGTCCGACCCGGTTTTGGGCCGAATTCAAGATGGCCAGGCACGTTCGCACCGCCAGATTGGTGGTCTGACAATCGGTGGTGTGAGAAACCGACCCGGGTGCGCCGGGATCCAACCGTTCCGGCTTACCGAATCTGGTTGGCGTCCCAGCTGGAGGCCCATGTTTCGGCTTCCCGGTCAGGGCTGTTTCGGCTTCCCGATCAGGGCCGGACGGTATGTCACCTGCCGGTACAGCGCGACAGTGCCCCCCGCAGGGGGCACTGTCGCTTACTACTTCTGATGCCAAGGGCCTGAGGCCCTCATTCGGGTGACCTCAGAGGTCGGCCTTCGTACCGGGTGCGATGCTGATGGCCCCGGTGGTCGCGTTCAGGCAGATATCCACGGCAAATGCCTGGCCGGTAGGCGTGATGACGGCAGTACTTCCCTTCACCACCGTTCCCTTGGCCACGACTTCGGTGGTCCCCTTGACGGTCTTGCAGGCGGTACCGGTGGTGAGGGTCGGCTTGCTGATCTTGGTGGTCTTCTTGCTCGAAGTCCACGTGATGGTCCCTCCAGTGGCCAAGGAACTCCCTGGACTCACGGAAGCGCTTGCGTACGTCTTCACATCGGCCTTCGGCACGGTGCAGCCCGAGACAGTGACCTTACCCGTGGCGGTTCCCGACACCTTGGTGCAGACGATGCTCGCCGGCTTCGATGTTGCCCCAGACGGCGTGGCACCTCCTACGGCAAGAAGAGAAATCGGCGTGGCCACAAAGGCCAACGCAGCTACAGAAGTGACGATACGGCGCATTAGGTCCCCTTTGAGTAAGGTTAACGAACGTTCGTTGACGCCGGCATGGTAAACCTTTGGTCGCAACACGTCAACCAATCAACGGCTCATCGGTCTGCATCTCCGACTACGCATGGTTGACGTTGTCTGCTCAACCTGCGCACCGCAGCGGACCCGCAGGCGACAGGTGACCGTCGGCCGGCCGATCACTTGTGTGCCCCGGCTGAATCATGCAGCTCGTCACCAACACCGATAAGGGCTCCGCGCCACTCGCACTCACAGACTGCATCACGATCTAACCCGCGACGACCGCCTCCGCCATCTCCACAGCAACGGCGATTGACGGCGACGGTGCCGACCGCAATTACCGATTACGCCGATCGCAATTGCGTGCGCGCTTCCGGCCCGGTCGAACAGTTTGCCCAACTCTTCACAGCTCTTTCACAGCAACTGATTTACCAACCTTGAGCCTGCACCAGGTCGCATGGGATCTCATTACTTTTGGGGATGACGTTCCGCGCACGATCCTTTATCGTTCAAACGTTAGTTAGAGCGCGGGGCAGATTGCGCCTGCGGATGGCGCGCAACGGCGGGGATAAACGCTGGGGCAAGGTTGGCGCCGACCTAGTAGCGAAAGGCGACACGGATGCGGAGAAGCGTAACGATCGGCGCGGCCCTTGCGGCCCTTGTAGTTAGCGGAACCATGGCCTTACCGGCCACGGTGGCCGGTGCCCAACCACCTACCACCCTTTATGTGAGTCCGTCTGCGAACACTCATATCAACAATGACCACCACAACTGCGCCACTGCTGGCTACGCCACGATCCAGTCGGCTGTGAATGCGGCCCCCGATGGAAGCAAGATCGTGGTGTGCTCAGGCACGTATCACGCATCCCTGTTGATTCCGGCAACGAAGACCGGCCTGGATATCGTCGGGGATACCGGTTCGAAACTGAGCCCGACGCGGCCCGCAGCAGCCGTGACCGACGTCGCCCCGTCGTCCGTAGGCGGTGTAGCGCCCATCGTGGCCATCGTCCGGGTTGCTCCCGGGGCCACGGGCACCACGATCTCGGGACTTGAGATCAATGGAGCGGGGATCGAATCCGCCGTCAACGGTTGTGACAATGACCTCGCCGGCCTGTACTGGTCTGCCACCAGGGGTCATAACGCATCCGGTAGTGCCAGTGATCTCGATGTGGTGAACACCACGCCGACCAACTCCGGATGCGGAGCTGGCATGGGGATCTACGTGGACGCCGCCACTGGTGGCACGGCCCGGGTCACCCTGCACCAGAACACGGTGTCGGGCTACGGCAAGAACGGGATCACCTGCTCCAACATCGGGGTGTCCTGCACCATCTCTGCCAACACCATCACGAGCTCGCCCACCGCGGATGTGGCTCAGAACGGGGTGCAGGTCGGATTCGGCGCCACCGGCACGGTCAATGAGAACTATGTGTCCGGAAACGACTGGACCGCCTACGGGACGGATGCGAACCCGGAGGTCCAGTCCGACTTTGCCTCCGGTGTGCTGCTGTATGCCGCAGGAGTCAACTCCGCCGGCGCAGCCAACACCTCCATCGCTGTGAGTGGCAACACCTTCGTGGGCAACCAGATCGGCGTGGAAGTGGTCGACTCGGAGGCCGACGTGGCCGCCAACTCCATCACCGAGAGGGCGAATGGAGCTCTGCCCGACAGCATCGGCGTATTCGGCGTGGGTTGCGATGCCTACTGTGGGTACTTCGAAGACCACCCGGGTGGCGCGGCACTCAACACGGTGGCCAGCACCACGCAGGCCATCACGGTCTTCCACAACACCGTCAACTTCTCGTCGACGCCTGCCGGTAGCTACGGCATCTGGCTCGGGGACAACAGCTGGACCGGAAACGCCAGCTACTACGCCCCGGCCGGTCATGAAGTTCCCAGCGTGTCGCAGAACACCATCAGCAACGTTGCGACGCCGGAGACCATCGCCGGAGGCGCTTGATCCGGGCTGACATCGACTGAACGGAACTCCGAAGGGAGGGGTTGGGCTTCGGCCCTCCCCTCCCTTCGGCAATTCTGGACGACAACCGCCCGGCCCTCGGCCCCGATGACAACCCGAGGTCAGTGTGCGGTGCCGTCGAAGGGCCTGGGCGACGTCCGGGCCCTTCGGAGCGTCAACCGGTCGAGCCCGTTTGGTTGCCTTCGGCCTGGTAGGCCCGACAGGGCTCGCCACGGAGGGAGTTGCACGCCGGCAGGGTCGTGGTGGCCGACACTCCGCTCACCATATTGACCACCAACGCCGACGGGGTCCGGCCACCCAGGCCGACCGTGGCCCGTTGGCCCTTGTCCAGGGTGGCGAACTCCCAGATGGGGCGATCACCGCCCGGAGCAGAGATCACCACCCGGAGCTGCGTACCGGGCCGGAACGTGTGGGCGATCGGATCGATGGGGATTTTCACCAGCGAGTAGCTGTCGGGAGAAAGTCGTCTGGCATCGTTGGCCGTATAGGCCGGAGCAGTGAACAACCGGGTGGAGTCGGACAAGTCGATCTGGTTCGAGCTACGCAGGAATCCCGACGTGATGTACTCCTCCTGGGATGTCGAAGGCCTGACCTCGGTGATGCTGGCCTGGTAGTCCTCGACCGGAGCCGACGCTCTGACCCAGAGATCCACGGTGGCCGGGCCGACGATGGTGGTCGCCGTCCGGAACGGGGAGGTCTGGAAGGCGATCCCGTCGGCGGGGGGCACCGGGGCCCAGTCCCAATCAGGTTGAGCGGCCCAGGCATTTCCGCTGGCCGGCAGACTGGTCAAGGGCCTGGCCTTCGGATCCAGGGTGAAGGTGGCGGCGGACGGGGTCGGGGGCGCCGCGGTACTGAGCGATCCGTCCGATCCGAAGTGGAGCGTATCGATGGTGCCGGCGGGTGGCCAGCTGGAGAAGTTCGCCGAGTACGTCGACTCGATGGCCCCCGGCCCCGCCGCCCCCGCGCCGTTGTCGAAGAGCACTCGCACCAGCGGCGTCTGCGCCGCGAACTCGGCCCGGGCCGTAGCCACATTTGGCGCCTGGGTGAAGCGGATGGCCGGAAGCGGCGCTTGGCTGGAGACTCCCGAGGCGAAGCCGGTGAACTCGTCGAGGAACTTGGCCGCCAGAAGATCCGGCTGCGTCGGAACCTTGCGGGCTACGTAGATGTCCAGGAACTCGAGCCACCGGCTGATGGTCTGCGGATCGGTCGAGTCGATGTGCCCGCCGTTGACCATGTTGGCGAACACCGGTGTGCTCGTGGGGATGGCATCGATGAGGGCCGGCCACTGCGGTCCGGTCTGCTCATCTTGGAGGGCTCCGGAAAGAAAGACCGGCACCTTGACGTGACCGGCCCATTGGATCATGGAGCGACGATCGAAGAGGGATGCCTGGCGCCCAGGCCCGGTCCCCGGCGCCACCAACTTCGGCCCGATCAGGCTGGCCAGGCTTTCGGACTGGTTGTGAAGGGCCTGATTGGCCAGGCAGGCCGAGGATCGGCCTCCACTGGCCGCCAGTTCGGCGTCGATCTCGTAGTACACCCAGGGCTGGCCGACGTCGACCACCGGGGTGACCGAGAGCCGGCTCAGACGGCCGTCGTGGAGGGAGGCGGCGGCCTTGGCGTCCTCGATGCGTTGCTTGAGCCAGCTGGCCGCGAATCCGTCGTTGTAGATGCCGCCGGGATAGCCGGTCGAAAAGAGGTCGTCGGTGGGGCTCATGGGGGCGATGGCGGCCAGACCCGGTGGGTCGGTGCCGGCCGCGGGGAACTGGGAGAGACCCGAGTAGCTGATCCCGACCATGCCGACCCGGTGATAGGCAACCCAGGCCTGGTGAGCCACGATCTCGATGGCGTCGTAGGCGTCATAGTCGGACGGATATCCGAAGAGGTCGAAGGCCCCTCCCGAACACCCGGTACCGCGCATCTGCAGGCTCACGGTGGCGAAGCCGGAAACCCGGGCGAGGACCGACCCCACCGCGGTGGCAGTGTCGGGAAGCAGGTTGGCGTTACCGCAGTCGTGGCACTTGACGTGGAGAGCCTCGGCCAGAAACACGGGAATGGGATCGGTGGGACCGGCGGTGTCGTAACCGGAGTACTCGATCACCGTCGGGCAGGGGCTCGTCGCCGAGCAGGTCCCACCGTAGGGGTACCGCACGGTGGCCGCCAGCTTGATCCCGTCTCGCATGGTGATGTAGTTGAGGCCCTGGTGCATGGGCTGGTCTGTATAAAGAGAGGAGTTGGTTACCGGGTTCTGACCCGGGGCCAGCACCGAGAAGTCCGGGGTGATCTGGGTTGTACTCTCGTCGTCCCACCGGTAGCCCGAACCAGGGGTCAGGTCCCGGACGATCAGTGATCCGAGGGAGTCAGCCGTGCTGGAACTACCGGCGCCCCCTACCGCGGTGCCGTTTCTGGTCAGGGTGATGTGATCGCCGGGGCCGGCCCCCGTGAGCCACGCCTCGTCGACCGAGCCGCTTCCCCGCAGATCCGGATGTCTGGCCGACCCCGACGAGCTGGCCTTGGTGACGCCGACGCCCACCCCGACCACCACCACGACGGTCGCCACGATGGCCACCCCGATCCGGCTCCTGGTCCGCATGGCTCTCCCCCTGCTCCCCGGCGGACCACTCCGGTCCGGCCTGGACTGATCATGTCATCCACCGGTCGGCCGGGTGCCCACCGGGACCCACTCGGTGAGGTCATCGCCCAGCCGCTGCAGCTGGTCGATCCGATCGTCGAGCCTGACGCTCCAGGCGGTTCCGTACCCCGGGACCGGTGGAACCCCCATATATGACAGTGGAAGTGCCAAAATACTCCCATGCCGGCAGAACATGAATGCAAGTGTTCGGAACTACCTGCCGTCTGGGGTCCCTGCCTACAGATGACCGAGGAGGTCTGGTCGCCCGGGTGTGAGGAGCGGATGCAGGATCGGGCCCGCGACCACCTGGGCTTCCCGACCCGGCAGTCCTTTATCGAGTGGGCCGCCCGGCAACAACCGAATCGATTCGCCCCATCACCCCGGGACGGCGACCGTCGCACCACCGACCACACCGGCTCCGGTCCGGCATCCCGTGAGTCGACCGAAGAGGCGGCTGGGTACAGTTAGGCGCCACTGCGCTGACCGCCCGACGTGCCGAGTTGGGCACCAACCGAAGAACCCGAGCTCACCATGACCTTTGACCCCTACCACCGTCCCGTCCGGGCTGCCTTCGTCGGGCTGGGTCGGATCTACGACCTCAACATGCGGGCGTATGTCGACAACCCGGACGTCGAGGTCGTGGCTCTGGTCGATCCGAGTGAGGAGCGCCGGGACCAGCGTCAGGCGGACTGGCCCGGGGCCCGGACCTTCAGCTCGGTGGAAGAGTTGGCCGCCAGCGGGCTGGAGGCCGATACGGTCGAGGCACTCCTTCCCATCCCACTGCACGTCGACGGGGTGATCGACCTGCTCGGTCACGGCTGGCACGTGAACCTGCAGAAGCCGATGTGCAACGACATCGCCGGCGCCGAACGGATGCTCGAAGCGGCGCGGATCAACGACCGTCAGCTCCGGGTCATGGAGAACTACGTCTTCTACCAGCCGTTGGTGAAGCTGAAGGAGATCGTGCACTCCGGGGAGATCGGAGAGGTGAGCGGCTACACGATGAAGATGGTGGCCAGCGGCCTGGGCGGTTGGGACGTCCCGGGCAGCAGCTACGAATGGCAGTTCAAGCAGATCCGGCGCGGCCGGGGGATCCTGGTGTTCGACGACGGATGGCACAAGCTCTCCACCGCTCTCTGGCTCTTCGGCCCAATCAGGGAGGTGAGGGCCTGGATCGGCGCCACCGAGGTCATGGCCGACATCGCCATCGACGCTCCGACCACCATCGTGTGGGAGCACGAGAACGGTATTCGTGGCGTATGGGACATCACCTTGGCCCCCGACATGTACCTACGCTCCGACTACTACACCAATGACGAACGGTGGGAAGTAACCGGCCGGCGGGGTTATGCCCGGGTGAACCGTTGCACCGGGCGCGGCATCCAAGAGCCGAGCCTGGAGGTCTACGCCGACGGGGAGATGCGCTCATACCACGCCCTGGACGACGACTGGGCCAGCAGCTTCCGTGATTCGGGCCGCCACTGGTTGCGTTATCTCCACACCGGCGAGGGCCCTCTGCTCTGGAGCGGGACCGAGGCCGTCTCGGTGTTGCGCTTCGCCTTGGCCGCTTACGCCAGCAGCGCCACGGGGGGCACCGGGGTGGATCCCGCCTCACTCGAGTAGCTGGGGAGATCCGGCCAGGGCAGGCCGCCCGGACCGGGCGGGGATCAAGGCCACGATGACCGCGGCCGCGGCAAGAAGTCCCAAGGCGGCCCGTAGCCCGACACCGTCGGCCACCCAACCCACCAGGGCGGGACCGGCCACCAGGCCCAGATAGCCGACGGCGGAGACGGCGCCGACCGCCGCTCCGGACCGCGATCGACCCGCGCCCACTTGCGCCAGCAGCAACGGCCAGCACATCGAGATCCCCCCGGCCGCCAGCACCAGACCCACCGCGGCGATCGGGGCGGTCGAGGCCAGAGCCATGGTGGTCACACCGATTGCCGCGGTGCCGGCCCCGATGACCACACCCCGGGCTGGACCCCGCCTACCCACCCTCGGTCCCAGGGTGGACCGCGCCACCGCGGCCACCGAATAGCCCAGCACTGCCCCTCCGGCACCGATGAGGATGCCCGACGATAGGTACGTCCGGAGAAACAGCACGCCCCAGAGCTCGATACCACCTTCGACCATGGCCGCCAGGGCGAAGGCCGCGGCCAGAAGGAGCAGGCCCTCACGGCGCAGCAGCGAGAACGTGCCGCCGAGTCGCACCCGGTGGCCGGGCTCCCCGGCCGGCAGGCGGACCCGGTGACACACCACGCTCAGAACGAGGGCCGAGGCCGCCACCGCCACCCACATCCAACGCCATGAGGCATCGACCGCCAGCAGTGCGCCGGTCAGCGCCGCTCCCGCCGCCGCCCCGACGTTGAACCGCGAATGAAAGGCCACCAGGCGCCCGGGCCGGTCGGCCAGTGCCGCGGTGGCGGCCACGTTGATGGTGACATCGATGAGTCCGGCGGTGGCGAACATGGCCACGATGGCCAACTCCAATGCCACCGACTCCCGGACCGCGGCACCCACCGACAACATCACCGCCCAACCGGCCAGGGCCCAAGCCAACACCGTGCCGGTCCCGAACCGCTCACAGAGGGCTCCACCCATGGCGTTCGACGACGCTCCAAAGAGCAAGCCGGCCGAGAGCAGGAGGCCGAATCCGGCCGAGGAGAGGTCGAGGGCCCGCTCCACGTTGACCGCCTCCACCGCCCAGCCACCCCAGAACACCCCGAACAGCAAGAAGACCCAACCGATGGGGCGGAGGTTCACCGCACCGTTGTAGCGCACCTGTCGCTTTGCCGCCTACCGACACGACCATCCGGTAACCGGCCCCCGAAGACGGCGGTCCGTGTCGAGTCGGCTCGGCATACACCCAAGACGACCAGGCCGAGCAGGACCACCAACGGACCGGTACTCGGGTCAGTGGCCTGGCCGCTGAACAGCTCCCCGAAGTTCTGTCCGACCGCCCAGTAGACCAGGGCCACCACCATGCCGGCCCAGAGAGCAGCGGTCCTCATCGGCCCGCGCGTGAAGACCAGGATGCCGATGGCCAGCTCTACCGCCACGGTCAAGCCCGTGGCGACAGGCCCGGCTGCATGCACCGCCGAAGCCAGGCCCCGGTCGATGGCCGCCAGCCACGACGGCACGGTGGACGCATCGCTGGTCAGCTGAGCGGCGATGGCTCCCGACGACACGTTGGCAGGCAGGATGCTCAACACCGCGCTGCCTACCCACAGGATCGCCCACACACCGAGCGTCCACCCCGGCAGGAGCTCACGCCGCCGGGCTTCTTGATCGGATCTGGCCGGGCCAGAACCGGGCCATGAGGCCAGAGCCAGCACGGCGTAGAGGAGTGCAGCCCCCGGGGCACCGGCCAGCGCAGTCGTATGCCAACCGAAGACATCGCCGAGGCCCTCGCCGAAGTACCAGACGCCGGCGGCCCAGGCCACGGAGGCCACAACGGCCAGCCGCGCCATGCGCCGGAACAGGAACGCCAGTCCCAGGGCCAGCTGGACGGAGGCGAACACGCCGTTGAAGAGGGCAGGATGCCCAGCGATCAACCGGGCGTTCCACTCCACGGCGCCGGCTACGAAGCCTGGCTGACGGGCCGCCGACGGGGCGATGATCGAGTTGGCAAATCCCTTGGTGAACATGAACGACTGCAACTGGAGGGACCCGTCGAGGATCCACAGCACCCCGAGGGCCAGACGCAGCGAACGGCGGGAGAAGAGGCAGGCGCGAAGCCGGCCGGCGCTCTGTTCCCCCGGCTGGTGGCCGGCGCTCTGTCCCCCCGGCTGGTGATAGGACGGCTCCGCTGCTTCAACAGCCGGCGGGAGCAAGGTGCGGCTCACCACGAATGAACCTCGATTCGGTCGTTGGGGTGGACCTCGGGTTGCAGGTGAAGGTATGGCAGTGAGGACGGCGTGGGGTGGGAAGAACCTGCCTTCCCACCCCACGCACGCTCTCAGATGGGCGACTCAGGCAGCTGACCCGAAGAAGGGCATCCCTTCCCCGGGAGGACTGAAGGTGAAGACCCCTCCGTCCGAGGCGACGAGCCAGTAGCCGTCGTAGGAGTTGTCGTTGAGCCCGGCGATGACCGGCTTGTTCAACGGCGTGCCCCCCATCGATCCATAGAAGGGAGCGTTGTAGAAGAACACGCCTCCGTCAGCGGCCACCAGCCGGTAACCGCTGCCGTCGGACACCGGGGCTATGCCCACCATCGGCTGGTTGAGGACGATGTCTCCAGTCGATCCGAAGAAGGGAGCGTTGAAGGAGAACACGCCACCGTCGGAGGCCACCAGCCAGTAGCCACCGGTGGCCCGGTCGAGGCTCATGCCGACCACCGGCTTGTTGAGCGGTGTGCCACCCATGGAGCCCTGGAAGGGAGCGTCGAAGGAGAACACGCCGCCGTCGGAGGCCACCAGCCAGTAGCCGGTCCCATTGAGGGTGGCGGTCATTCCGACGATGGGCTTGTTCAAGGGGGTGCCTCCCATTGATCCCAGGTAGGGAGCATTGAAGGAGAACACGCCGCCGTCGGCGGCCACCAACCAGTAGCCCCCGGTGTTCCGATCGACGGCCATGCCGACGATGGGCTGATTGAGGTGGACTCCGGTCATGGCGCCGTAGCAGGTGGCGGCACCGAATGCGGCCACATCGCCCTGGGCATCGACCTCGTAGTACCCGCTGCCGTCATCCAGAGCGGCGGCGGCGACCACCGAGCCCGAAGGCAGGTGGGTCATGCAGTCGGTCTGGGTCGGGCCCGGGGTCGGAGCGCTTCCGCCCGGAAGGGTCTGAAACCACAGGTAGGCGTTGGTCGGGACTTCGCCGACACCGTCGACACCGATGCCACTCCCGGACACATTCTCCAGGGCCTTCACCGAGGCGTAGTTCTTGGCGCTCTCCACGGAGTCCAGTCCCTTGGCCGAGGTGACCGGAATGACGATCACGTTCCACCACTCCGGCTGGTCACCGTTGCGGGTGGTCAGCAGGTGGTCATGGCCGGGAAGGGGCACGTTGTCCAACGACGCCGCCGGGGCACCGAGGACCGCGGCCAGCTGGGAGAGGTCGATGGTTCCCGGGTGGTCGATGCAGGTGATGGCGGCCGAACACTGGACATAGGGGACGGCCGGACTCGTGTACAGCGGGACCGGGATGTACAGCGGGTCTATCTGGCTGTTGGTCCGGGTCGGGGTGGGTGGTGTCCGGTCGGATACCCCGGGTGGAACCGACGTCGGGTCGGAGCCGGCTTCACAACCGGACGAGGAGTGGACCTTCACCGATGTGGTCCCGCAGTAGTAGGGCTCGGTGTAGAGGGCCTCGACATCCTGACCGTCGATCCAGTCGCGACTGATCCCGATGCCCTGGCAGTTCGGAGCGGTGGCCCCGCAGTCGTTCTTCAAGTTGTTGAACGTCGTTCCCGGCTCCACCTGGCTGGCCGGCGGTGCTCCGGGGGCAGACGCCACGGCCGGGCCCGGAGGCGCGGTGGCGGCCAGATCCGCGGCCATGGATGTCGACTCGGTGCCGGCCAGCACCTGGAAGAACAGGAACACGTTGGTAGGCACGGAGACCGCGGTCTTGGCGCTGACTGCCGCATCGATGGCCCCGACGCTGGTCAACTTGTTGAAGGTGGCGGGGTCAGCCGTGGCGATGACCTGAACGTTCCACCAGGTCGGAAGCCCGCCGTTACGCGTGCCGACGATGTGGTTGTGCGCAGGGATGGCCACGTTGGAGACGCTGGCCGCCGACGGGTCACCGGGCAGCGCCGAGTGGATGCGGGACAGGTCGATGGTCGGAGGGTGGTCGATACAGACCGCCGTGGCCGTGCACTGGGTAGCCGGTGCATTGGCGAAGAGTGGCACTGCGATGTACAGGGTGTCACCGTGGGTGGTATTGCCGAGCGACGTACCCGAGCTCCCGGCCGAAACCGCACTCGGTGATAAGGATGGGCCCGCCCCCGCTTCGCATCCGGTCTTCGCCGCGGAGCCCACGTTGGCGTCGCAGTAGTAGTTCTCGCTGTAGAGCAGGTCGACGTTGGTGCCGTGGTAGTACCCGTTGGACTCGCCCACCTGCCCACAGGTCGGAGCATCGTTCCCGCAGTTGTACTGCAAGGGGTCGATGGTCGTCCCGTTGTTGCCGTTCGACGCGGGGTCCTGTACGGCGTCGGAAGTGGCGGCACCCGCTGTAGCGGTCAGAGCCGACCCTGCGCCGAACAGCATCACCGTTACCACGGCGATCGACACGACGAGCAGCTGCTTCGTGCGGGATCTTCCCGGCGGAACGGATCGGATGGGCGGATCAGTCGGCTGTCTGAACATGTAGGTCACCTCGCTCTGGAGGCGGGCGCCTCCGGGTGACTGTTCGTTACCGATGGGCCTACGGATGTAGTTGCCCATCGACATGCGGACATCGTCAGCCGACGGACCGGCGTATGAAGCTGGGCGGTGGGGTAGAAGAATCCCTGCCTACGAGGTCCCTACACCTGCGCGCCAGGTCGATGGTCGGCCCGGCTCAAAGGCCCGGCCAGGGCGACGGCAGCTACCGGGCCCGGGTCCAGCTTTCGGGAACCGCGCCGTCCAGGAACTCGCGTCGGTGGACGAAGCGCCACCGGCCGTCGACCACTCCGTAGCGGTCGAGATAACGCCCCCAGTGGTCCACTCCGATGCCACTCAGGACCTGGTAGTAGCAGCGCGACGAGGCGTCGTCGGGGCCGGCCACATCAATTTGGAGGGTGCTGGTGTGGTGTCGCACCATGATGGGCTCCGGTCCGCGGGTCACCATCGCGGCTGCTCCGGTAAAGATGGTCCGGATCTCATCCCACCCCCGGTAGGGGCGGCCATCAAGCTCCATGACGGCATCATGAGCGAAGCACTCGAGGACCTGGTCGAAACGACCGGAATCTGCATTGGCGTTGTACCGGGCCACCAGATCCCGGATGCTCTCCCGGGCCACCAACTCCCACACTTCCACGGGTACCCCCTCTTCCGGGGGAGAAACTAGCGCGGGACCTGGATCAGCTGGACTGGCCCAGGCTCTTGTGCCACCAGTAGTCCTTCTGCATGGCCAGCACCGAGATCTTCTCCTCGAGCCGCTTCACCGTGGCCTCGTGCTCCGACCGCGAGATCCATTCGAACTCGAGGCTGGCGGCAACGTCGTCGCCGCCGACCGGCCACAGCGAAGAAGGAACCGGTCCCGCTTCATGGCCGGTGAGGGAGTGAGTCGACGTAGTGAGGGTCTCCATGCTTGATGATCCTAAAAAGCCGGTCGATGAATCACCTGTGTGCTTTCGTAGAGTCACCTGTGCATCCCTTCGGCCAGCGGGCGATCGAGCGGAGATCATTTGGTCTCCGACCTCGGGCACCCGGGCCCGGGGCGGGGACCGAACGACCCGTCACCCTTCGTATCGTCGGGGACTCCGGCGGGCTTTAGCTGCTGCTGGGCTCCAGGGATGCCGCCGGCACCTGGATCGACGGGGCTTCGGTGCCACCGTCGATCTCGAACACCTTGCCGGTTACCCACGACGAGGCTTCCGACACCAGGTACAGCACGGCACAGGCGATGTCCTCGGGCTGGCCCGGCCGTTGCATGGGGGTGCCCTCGACGAACTGACGACGCAACTCGTCATCGGTCAGCACGATCTCGAGCGACCTGGTGGCCACCCCGCCCACGTCAATGGCATTGACCCGGACCCGCGGCGCCAACTCGGGGGCGATGTTCCGGGTCATGCGGTCCAGAGCGGCCTTGGCCGACCCGTAGGCCACGAACATGGTCTGGGTCATGCTGGCCGAGCGCGACGAGATGTTGACCACGGCTCCCCGGCCCACGGTGTCGACCATCTGGCGGGCGGCCAGCTTGGTGAGCGTCAGCGGCGCCGTGACGTTGAAGGCGAACGTTCGCGCCATGAAGCCCTCACTGGTGTCCATGGCGGCGCGGGGCATGGCCCCACCGGCGTTGTTGACCAGGATGTCGAGGCGACCGAACTCCTCCACCCCCGCGGAGATCAGGTCCGCACAGGCCTGGGCGTCGAGCACATCGGTGGGCACCACCAGGGCCCGTCGGCCGATGGCCCGGACCTGTCCGGCCACCTCCTCCAGATCGGACACGGTCCGGGCCGCCAGCACCACATCGGCGCCGGCCTCGGCCAGACCGATGGCGATCCCCCGACCGATGCCCAGCCCGGCCCCGGTGACCACGGCCACCCGGTCCCCGACGGCGAACCGGTCCAGGATCATCGTTGCCCCGCGCTCCCGTCAGCCGATCGGCTCCGGTGCAGGCCCGGGGCCGCCCGCCCCGCCACCAGGGGCAGGTCGAGGTAGGTGAGCAGGCCGGGCCGGGCCTCACATACATACGGGATGGCGTTGACCAGATGCAGGGCCGTGGCCACGATGCCGGGGTTTCGCACCAGACCGGCCTCCACACTGAGCGGGTGCAGCTTCTTGAAGGTGACCAGACAGTCCGGGTCGCCGGTGATCTCGACCTCGAAGCGCTCGCCGGCATCACCGAACTCCCAGGCCGGGTCCAGGTTCTCCTGACCCATGAGCCAGTTGACCGCTGCCGTGACCACCGGTTCCCCGTCCACCAGTCCCTCCCACCTGAACCGCTGGGCCGCCACCATGCCCGGTTGTATCGGGCCGATGGGCGAGTCGATGGGTGCGGTGGCCACCGCCATCTCGTGGGTGGTGCGCAGTTGATCGTCGAGGTCGAAACCCAGTTCGGCGGCCACCATGAACAGCGACTGGCGGAAGCCGGCTCCGAGGGCCTCGGTCATGATGCTGGCGCTGGCCTCCTCGGGAGACTTGCCGAACAGCATCCAGTCGCGGACCACATCCTGGGCGCCGTAGGTGCGGATGTCGGAGAACTCCTCGGCCCGGACGTGGGTGATGGATCCGGACAGAGCCGACACCATCAGCGGGAATCGCTCGGTGATCCCTCCGGGGTGGATCCCGGTCCCATGCAGCGTGACGCCGGCGCCCCGGGCCACGGCGTCCATCCGGTCCCGCTCATCGGGCGGCGGATAGAACCAACCGAGCGGGGTGACCACGTTCTTGCCCGACTCCAGGATGGCGGCCACCACGGTGGGGTCGGCCATGAACGGGCTGTAGATGACACAGTCGGCCTCGGTGGCCAGCACGGCGGCCATGTCGGTGGTGCCGGCCACACCGAGCGGGTCCCGTCCCACCAGGGTGCCCAAGTCCACACCCTCCTTGGACGGGCTGTGCACCCAGGCCCCCACCAACTCGAGGTCGGGATGATCGAGCACTCCTTCGATCGCAGCCCGCCCCACCGCCCCGGTTGCCCACTGGATCACTCGTTGGGTCATTGCTCAACATCCTCTGCTCGGCGGGTCCGGACTGCCATCCGGAATGATGCCACGGGACACCTCCTTCCTGACCTCCGGACCCCGAGGCACGGAGCCCGGAGGGTAGGGTCTGCCCGTGATCATCACGGCCGAGGCGGGTCGGGTACTCGGGTGCCTGGTGGAGAAGGAACGCACCACGCCCCAGCAGTACCCACTCACGCTCAACGCCCTCACTCTCGCTTGCAACCAGGCCACCAACCGCGACCCGGTGGTGACCCTGGAGGAGTCCGACGTGCTGGTGGCCGTGGACGCTCTCCGCCAGGAACACCTGGTCCGGGTGGTCCTTCCCTCCCATGGGCGGTCGGTGAACCGCTACCGCCATGTGATGGACGAGTTCTTGAGCATCGACACCCGCGGCGCGGCCTTGTTGGCTCTACTGATGTTGAGGGGACCGCAGACCCCAGGGGAGCTCCGGGCCCGGGTGGAGCGGATGGCCGACATGCCGACGGTGGCCAGTGTGCAGGTGCAGCTGGATCTTTTGGCCGCTCACCCCGAGGGGCTGGTGAGCCTGCTGCCGCGTCGCCCGGGCCAGAAGGAAGACCGCTGGCAGCAGCACCTGGCCCAGCCCTTCGTCGGCAGCGCGGAACCGGCGCCCGACGGGGCCACCGACGCCAATCCGCCCAATTCCCGGCCTCTCGAGCCCACGGCCACCGGCTCCGACACCCCGGCGACTCCGGGTGACATCGAAGCTCTCCGGGCCGAAGTGGCGACCCTCCGGGCCTCGCTCGCCGCACTCAACGCATCCGTCGACGAGCTTCGGCGGAGCCTCGGGGGCTGACGCTCGGCGAGCACCAGGCAGCCGGCCCGTCACCGGCCGCCGTCACTCCTTGACGAAGTGGGCCTTGATGACGAGGTGATTGGCCAGACCGGCCCCCAGCTTGGACCACGACAGACCCCAGTCGCTGCGGTCGATGTCGACCTCGGCATCGACCGTCCCATGGCCACCGGTCACGTCCACGGAGGCCAACACGGTTAGGGGACGGGACTGGCCGTGAATGGTCAGGCTTCCGGTCAACTCCACCTGCCCCGGGAGCACCGGCCGGGCGCCCGTGGCCGTAAAGACGATGGTCGGATACTTCACCACCTCGAAGAAGTCTTCGGTCCGCAGGTGGGCATCGCGCTTCTTGTTATGGGTGTCGAACGAGGTGGCGTCGAGGACGAGGGTCCCGCTGAGGGCGCCGTCGCTACCGACGTCGGCGCGCCCCTCGATGGCTTTGACGGTCCCTTTGACCTTCACCACCCACATGGCCTTGGTGTGGAACTCGACCGACGTACGGGCCGGGTCGAGGATCCACGTCCCGGCAAAGGTAGTCAGGTCGGTGACGTTCTGGTCGCTGAGTGTCATTCATTTCCTCCCGGTGGCCGACCTGGGTCGCGTGGACGTGGTCGCTGGAATAGATGCTACCGCAATAATTTGGTTGTCAAAACCATTCTATGCCGCCTCCGGCACTAGACTGACCCGATGAACGGGAAGCGCCGAACGCGTCAGGACGGGCTCGACCGCGTGGCCGGTACCGGTATCGAAGCCACCGTCGGCTCCGGGTCCGACCCGCTACCTCTTATTGACTCCGAGGATGCCAACGGATGCACCGTCCACGAGGGCATGAGGAAGCTCGTCCAGCTGCTGCCACGGGTCATGCGGGGTATGCGGCGGCGACCAGAGGAGCCCGTCGTCCTGGCGGGCGTCACCCTCGGACCGCGTCACGGCTCGGTTCTGGCCCTGGTTGACGAGCGACCGGCCACCGTGGGCGCGCTGGCCGCCGATCTCGATCTCAACCTGGCCACGGTCAGCGGGCTCATAGCCGAGCTGGAGCGGGTCGGGTTCGTGGAACGCTCAGCCGATCCTGCCGACCGACGGCGGACCATCGTCCGGATCGCACCGGGAAGTGAGGACGTAGTCGGAGCCTGGATGGAAGGGGCGAGCGCCCCGATTGTCCGCGCCCTCCAGCACCTGAGCCCCGAGGAACGGGGCACGTTCATCAAAGCCATGAACTACCTCGAAGCCGAGCTCAACTCTGCGCCGGGAACCGTCGTCACCTGACGGGCCCTTGGCGCTGAGAGGATCAGGCCCCCGGAGTACCGGGCGGCGGCGTAACCGGGACCGGGTTGTCGGGGTTTTTGTTCACGCAGACGAAGACCTGCTTGCCGGTGCCGAACACCGGTACGTACTTGGTCCCCTGGACCTGGATGTAGGCGCTGCAGTCAGGGAAGGTGGTGCCGGTGTGGGAGACCGCCCAGTTGACCGGAGCCGAGACCCCGCCGGCGGTGAAGTCGGTGATCTTGTTGGTGGCGGCGATCACACTGGCTTGGGTGACGTCCTTACCGGCGGCCTTCACCCCGGCGGCAATGAGCGCAGCCGACTGCCATCCCTGGAAGGCCACCCCGTTGTAGACGAAGCCGGGCTCGTACTTCTTCATGGCAGCCAGGTAGGTCAGCATGCCGGGGTAGGTGTTGCCGTACCGCGCCGTGTCGCCGGCCTGGAAGGGCACCCCGGCCACATTGTCGACGTAGACCCTCTGCATCAGGCTGCTGTACTGGTCCAGCAGGGCCTGGTCGTACCCGTTCAACCAGAACTGCTTGATCTTGAGCCCGTACTGCTGGATGCCCCGGGCCAGGGTGATGTTGTCCGAGGCCTGCATGCAGGTCACCACCAGCTGGGCCCCGGACTGCTGCAGCCGCTGCACGTCGGAGCTGTAGCTCCCGCCCAGCTGGGCCCCGACGTCGGCCAGCACCACGTTGAACCCGGCCTGCTTCATCCCGGTGGCGTACGAGCTGCAGGCGTCGTAGGAGGAGGCGATGGACGGCCCGTAGCTGATGAAGGCCACCTTCTTGGCTGCCACCTTCTTGATGAAGTACGCCATGGACGAGTACCCGTTGGCGTACACCTGGGTGGAGCCGCCCACGGCAAACAGGTTGGGAGAGGTCTGCCAGTTGGAGCTGACGTTATAGCCGTAGGTGGGCGTGTTGGTGGTCACGAAGTAGCCGGGGGTGAACCAGGCCGATGCCACGCCGACGGCGAACACGTGGTCCTGGTCGATGAGGGTGTGGACGTCCTGAGTGAACTGTGTCGGCGAGCCCCCGTCATCCAGCGAATTGGTGAGCACGATCTTGTGCCCGTTGACCCCGCCGTGGGCGTCGATGGTGTTGAAGTAGGCGATCATGCCCGGCGCGATCCCGTCGAAGTAGCCGGCCAGCTGGCCCGTCTTGGTCGAGATGGCCCCGACGTCGATCTGACTCACCGACCCCCCACCGCCTGAAGCACCCGACCCCGCGGTGGTGGTCGGGGAGGTCGGGGCCGTGGTCGACGGTGACGCCGTTCCTCCCGACGAACAGCCCGCGGCCATCACGGCTACTCCGAGTAGCAGAGCACCCGACCACGAGAACAAGGCGATGCGGCCCTTCCCCATTTGACTCCCCCTTTGTTGCCGTTGTTGCTCCCCCAATGACGGAGTCACCATACGTCAGCCCGCGTCCAGGTGTAGGGGTGCTCGGCCCGCGGCGCCCTCTCGATAGCGTGCCTTCGTGGAAGAGCGTGCGACTGATCTGGGCCCGTTCGGCATCTGGTGGAGTGGCAGCTGGGCCGGCGCCGACGGCACCCCGGGGGCCGCGGCCGGTGCCATGGAGTCGCTGGGCTACGGCACGCTGTGGTCCTCAGGCGGGTTCGAGCCCCGTTTCCCCGACCGGTTCGGCCGGCTCCTCGGGGCCACCAGGCACGTACCGGTGGCCAGCGGCATCATCTCCATCTGGCACGTCACCCCGGCCGAAACGGCTCGGGGCGCCGATGCGCTGCAGGTCGACTATCCGGGGCGCTTCTTGCTGGGCCTCGGGGCCAGTCACGCCCCGCTGGTCGAGTCGCTGGGGTCGGCCTACACCCGGCCGTACACCCAAATGGTCAGCTACCTCGACGAATTGGACGACCTGGGACCTTCCGTTTCCGCAGACAGACGGATCCTGGCTGCCCTGGGGCCGCGCATGCTGACACTTGCGGCCGAACGGGCCGCCGGAGCCCACCCCTACTTCGTGCCTGTCGAGCACGTCGCCGAGGCGCGCCGGGTGATGGGTCCCGGACCGCTCCTGGCACCGGAGCTGGCCGTGGTGCTGGAGAGCGACCCGACGGCCGCTCGGGCCACCGCCCGCGGCTACACCGAGGGCTACCTGGGCTTGCCCAACTACGCCGACAACCTTCGCCGGTTGGGCTACTCCGACCACGACCTCCTGGGATCCGGCAGCGACCGGTTGGTCGACTCCGTCATCGCCTGGGGGGACGCCGCCGCCATCGCCGACCGGGTGCGGGAGTTCCACCAGGCCGGAGCGGACCATGTGTGCCTCCAGGTGGTGGAGGACAGGGGCGGGGACTTCCCCTTCGAGGCCTACCGTGCCCTGGCTGAGGTCCTGACGAGCGGCTGAGGGGCTGAGGGGCAGTGCCCGGTGACCCCCGGCTGGGCGGGGGAGAGGTGGGCGGCCCGTCCGGACCGGTCCCGCTCAGGCGTACTTGAGTGATCCCGGAGTGGTGAGGAGCTCTCCGGTCTCCAGCCACGTCTTGAGCCCCGACAGGATCATGGGCCATCCGCCGTAGATCTCCGAGTTGGCCCCTTCACGCATCTGGTCGTGGGTCACCAACAGCCGGCACGAGTCACCCACCGGTTCGATCTCCCAGGTGACCCGCGAGGCTCCTTCGCTCTTGACGTCGTCGCTCCACAACGCCGTGAGGGTATGGACCAGCCGCCGCGGCGGATCGACCTCCAGGGTCTCACCCTCACCCAACAGGCCGGGGAAGCCCTCGGCGGTCATCTCGATGGGCGACCCGGGCGTCCACGCCGACGCCACGTGCATGCCGAACTGGTACTTGGCCCTGATGTCGCCGTCGGTGATGGCCTCCCAGAGGCGCTCGGGGGTGGTGCGGATGTAGATCTCGAACACCTTTTCCATGGAACTCTCCAGTCTGTTCTTGAGCGCACTGAGCCCGGCGGCCCAGGGCTCGGCGTACTTGCTCACCCATCGGTCGTGGACGAGACGGATGGGGACCGGGTTGAGGAAGTGGAGCTTTTCCCGTCCCCGGCGCCTGGTCACCACCAGTCCGGCCTCCTCCAGCTGGCGGAGATGCTTCATGACCCCGAAGCGGGACATCTCGAACCGAGCCTCCAGCTGGCTGAGCGTCTGCCCGTCCTCCCGGAAGAGCTCGTCGAGCAGGCTCCGTCGGGTCGGATCGGCTAGCGCCCTGAACACCCCGTCCACTCGTTCATAATAGGTGACCTTTTAGTCACATGTCAAGCTCGGGTCCAGGCCGGGTCGCCGGCCCGGCGGGCCCTCCCGACGCCGTCATCACACCCCTGTCCGGAGGACCCGCCACCGATAGAGTGCCCCCGTGTGAGCCGGCGTCCGCTCCGCAGAGACCAGCGTGTCGACCAGCGCGGCTCGGCCGGCAACCCCAGGTGGGCGGCCGTCCCGGAGGCGATGCCGGCGGCCGTCCCGCGGGCGATGCCGGGGGCGATCCCGCTGGTGATGGCGGTCCTCGCCGGTGTGGCGCTGGCCGTGGCGTCCTGCAGCAGTCCCTCGCCCACCACCGCTCCGGCTCGGGTGGCCACCTCGCCGGAGAACCGCTCCACCTCGGTGGACACGGCCAACGGCACGGCCCACCCGTCGGCCGTGGTGCGGTCCGGCGACGCCCGCATCGAGGTGCTCAGCCCCACCCTGCTCCGCCTGGAGTACTCGCCCACCGCCCACTTCGAGAACGCCCCCACGGTCAACGTGATCGACCGTCAGATGCCGGTCCCCCACTACACGGC
>Ga0182030_10003922_pt1 | contig 31759 bp, 27 predicted proteins | sample 812S3MmetaG_FD_121299 | JGI IMG/M metagenome (GOLD analysis project Ga0182030, IMG submission 121299) | Permafrost microbial communities from Stordalen Mire, Sweden - 812S3M metaG (Illumina Assembly) | ecosystem: Environmental > Terrestrial > Soil > Wetlands > Permafrost | place: Sweden... | reverse complement strand
GCTGGGCGAGCCAACCCTCTACGCCACCTTCCGCCGTTTTGGCTTCGGCGAACCGACGGGACTGCCCGCCCCCGGGGAAGCGCGCGGCTTGCTCGGGCCCAAGGCCCGTCCCTGGGTGGACGCCGAGACAGCCACGGCGAGCTTCGGGCAGGGCATCTCCTTGACGACATTGCAGCTTGCCATGGCCAGGGGCGCGCTGGGCAACGGCGGCAAGCTCATGGAGCCCATCCTGGTCGAGCGCGTCCTGGACGGTCGGGGTACCACGATCCGGGAGAACAGCCCGCGCGTGCGCCGCGAGGTCGTCTCCCCCGGCGTCGCGCGCATGATCGCGGAGATGCTCACGGCAGCCACCGAGCCGGGCGCCACGGGGAGGGAGGCGGCGATACCGGGCTTCCGCGTCGCGGGCAAGACGTCGACCGCGCAGAAGGTGGACCCCGCGACGGGCAAGTACTCGATGGAGAAGTTCACGGCCGCCTTCGTGGGGTTCGTGCCTGTCGACAAGCCGCGCATCGTCGTGGCCGTCGTGCTCGACGAACCGTCGATCGGCCACTATGGAGGCGATCTCGCGGGCCCCGTCTTCCGCCGCGTCGCCGAGGCGAGCCTGCGGTACCTCGGCGTGACCCCCTCGGCCAGCTCGGCCAAGATCGCCGACGTGAAGCGCGAGGGCGATCCGGCCGACGCCACCCTCGCCCTGATGCGACCTTCCCCCCAGCCCGCCGCGCCCCCCACGCCCCCTGCCAGCGCGGCGCCTGGAGCCGCGCCGCCGGGCACGGTGCGCGTCCCGGACGCGAGCGGCCTGGCGGGACACGATGTGGTGACGGCCCTCACGAAGGTGGGCCTGGTGCCGCAGATCGAGGGCTGGGGGCGCGTCGTGCGTCAGAACCCGCCGCCGGGCACGGCCGCGCCGAAAGGAAGCGCGGTGCGCGTGGTGCTCGAGCCCGCGTCATGATGGGGATCGTGGCGGACGAGCAACGACCCGATCAAGGACTGAGGCTCGACGAGCTGGCGCGCGAGCTGCCGATGGCCGCGGACGTGACGGGGGATCGAGCCGTGCGTGTGCGCGGGGTGAGGCACGACTCGCGCGCGGTATTGCCGGGGGATCTCTTCGTGGCGCGGCGCGGGGAGAAGTCGGACGGCGCGCGCTTCGTGGCAGACGCCGTGGCGCGCGGTGCCACGGCGGTGATGGCCGGACGCGGGGTGCTCGACGTCGAAGCGGCGGGGGTCCCTGTCGTCGCCGTCGACGATCCCGCGGCGGCCCTCGGCTATGCGGCGTCGGCGGTGTACGGGCAGCCGTCGTTCGCGCTCGAGGTCGTCGGGATCACGGGCACCAACGGCAAGACGACGACGGCGCACCTCGTTCGCGCCGCGGTCGACGGCGCGCTGGGGCGACCGAGCTGCGGGATCCTGGGCACGGTGGGGCACTCGTTCGACGGCTGGCGCGCGGACGCGGAGCACACGACGCCGGAGGCGGACGAAGTGGCGCGGACGATGGCGACGATGCGCGCCCGCGGGGCGACGCACGTGGCGATGGAGGTTTCGTCGCACGCGCTGGAGCTCGGACGGGTGCGCGCGGTCCGCTTCCGGGTCGCCGCGCTGACCAACCTCACGCAGGACCACCTCGATTTCCACGGCTCGATGGAGGCCTATGCCGCGGCCAAGGCGCGCCTCTTCACGGAGCTCGGCCCCGGCGCGGTGGTGCTCCACGTGGACGACGCGTTCGGCCGCGAGCTCGTCCCGCGGGTGAAGGCGCCGCTCGTTCGAGTGAGCGCGCGCGTGGGGGGCGACGCCGACGTCGTGCCGACGGAGGCGCGGATCGACGCGGACGGGATCACGGCGACGGTGCGCACGCCCGATGGAGAGGTGACCCTCGCGTCGCGCCTCGTCGGAGCGCACAACCTGGAGAATCTGCTCCTCGCGCTGGGCATCGCGCACGCGCTCGATCTCGACGTCCGCCGCGCCGCAGCCGCGCTCTCGGGCGAGGCCGGGGCACCGGGGAGGCTGGAGCGCTGCGACGTGGCCGGAGACGACGTGACGGCGCTGGTCGACTACGCGCACACGCCGGACGCGCTGGCGCGGGCGCTCGATGCCGTCCGTGCCGTGACGCGCGGCAAGGTCTGGTGCGTCTTCGGCTGCGGGGGAGACCGCGACGCGACCAAGCGCGGCCCCATGGGCGAGGCCGTGGCGCGCGGCGCCGACGTGGCGGTGGTGACCAACGACAACCCGCGCACCGAGGACCCGCAGGTCATCGCGGACGCCGTCGTGGCCGGGGTGCGCGCCGCCGGAAAAGAGCCGGTCGTCGAGCTCGACCGCAGGAAGGCCATCGACCTCGCGGTGCGTTCTGCCTCGGGGGGCGACGTCGTACTGGTCGCCGGCAAGGGGCACGAGGACTATCAGATCGTGGGCACCATGAAGCACCCGTTCGACGACCGCATCGAGACGCGTCGCGCGCTCGCGGCGCGTCGTCACGCGCGGGGCCAGGTCTAGCCGTGGCGACGCCCATCGGCGCGAACCGTGCCGCCGTGGACGCGCGCGGCGTGGCGGAGGCGACCGGCGGTCGCGTGGTGCGCTGCACCGAAGGGCGCGTGGCCCACGGGGTGACGACCGACAGTCGCGCCGTCGTGCCCGGCGGAGCCTTCGTGGCGCTTCGCGGGGAGAAGCACGACGCGCACGCCTTCGTCGGAGCGGCGATCGACGCGGGGGCCGCGCTGGTCGTCGTGGAACGTGGGAGGGCGCCCGACGACGCGCGCGCGGACGCCGTCGAGGTGGACGACACGCTGGTCGCCTGGGGAGCCATCGCGCGGGCCCATCTGGCGGCGTGGCGCAGCGCGAACGCGGCGACGCGCGTGGTGGCCATCACGGGGAGCGCGGGAAAGACGACGACGAAGGAGCTCTGCGCCGCCCTCCTCCGCACCGCCGGCGAGTGCCACGCCACGACGGGGAACCTGAACAACCGCGTGGGCGTGCCGGCCGTGGTGCTCGAGCTCGAGGCGAGGCATCGCTTCGCCGTGATCGAGGTCGGGATGAGCGTCCCCGGCGAGATTGCCGCGCTGGCGGGCGTCGTGGAGGCCGATGTGGCGGTGATCACCAACGTCGGCCTCGCGCACGCGGGCGGCGTCGGGGGAACCGTCGACGATGTGGCGCGCGAGAAGGGCGCGCTCTTCGAAGGCGTGCGCGCGGGCGGTGTCGTCGTCGCCAACGCGGACGATCCCGCCGTCGTCGCGCAGCTCGGGCGCGCCCCCCGCTCCGCGCGCGTGACGACCTTCGGCCGGGGCGATACGGCGCAGTACCGCCTCCTCGACCGAGGGCCCCTCGGTCCGCAGGGGTCCCGCGTTCGCGTCGACCGCGGCCGTCCGGACGTCGTGTCCGTCGTCGTTCCCATCCCGGGGGAAGCCGCGGCCATCGACTTCGCCGCCGCTCTCGCGGCCGCCGATGCCGCTGTGGACGGCGCCGTCGACCCCACGTGCGCCCTCGGGTCCATGGCCCCCATTCCCGGACGCATGCGCGTGCGCCGGTCCCGCGGTCTCACCGTGCTCGACGACGCCTACAACGCCAACCCCGGCTCGATGCGCGCAGCCCTGTCCACGCTGGCCGAGTGTGGCGACGGTCGGCGGGTCGCCGTGCTGGGTGAGATGAAGGAGCTCGGCCCCGCGGCCGAACGCGAGCACGCGGCCCTGGCGGACGCGGTCGTGGAAGCGGGCGTCGCGCTGCTCGTCTCGTGCGGGGGTCTCGCCGATGTCCTCGCCCGCGCCGCGTCGTCGCGGGGCGTCGAGGTCGTCTTCGCCGGCAGCGCCGAGCAGGCTTCCCGGGACACCGTCGACCGCGTGCGTCCGGGCGACGTGGTCCTCGTGAAGGCCTCGCGCAGCGTCGGCGCCGAGCGCGTGGTCGACGCGCTGATCCGCGAAGAGGGCCGCTGACGTGATCTACGAGCTGCTCTTCCCCCTGCGGCACGACTCCGAGTGGCTCGGGTGGCTCAACGTCCTCCGCTACCTGCCGTTCCGCACCATCGCGGCCACCGTCACGGCGATGCTCCTCGCCTTCATCCTGGCGCCCTGGTTCATCCGCGAGCTCCAGAAGAAGCAGATCGGCCAGATCGTCCGTGACGACGGCCCCGAGACCCACAAGATCAAGAGCGGAACGCCGACCATGGGCGGCGCGCTCATCCTCCTCTGCGTGCTCGTGCCGACCATCCTCTGGTGCGATCCGCGCAACGTCTTCGTGTGGGCGACGACGGCCGTCACCGCCGGCTACGGCGTCATCGGGTACCTGGACGACTACCTGAAGATCAAGCTCAAGAACTCCCGCGGCGTGCCCGGTCGCTACAAGCTCCTCGGTCAGTTTCTCATCGCCGGCGGCGTCCTCACGTACGCCTTCCTCGCGAAGGATCACGTCCCGGGCGACTGGTGGGACATCCGCTTCAATCTCAGCATCCCCTTCGTCGCGTTCTCCAAGCACCCCATCCTCCTGCCGATCTGGGTCTACCTGCCCTTCGTGGTCCTCGTCGTCGTGTGGACCTCGAACGCCGTGAACTTGACCGACGGCCTCGACGGCCTCGCCATCGGCCCGGTCATGATCAACGCCGGGACCTACCTCGTCTGGGCCTACCTTGCCGGCGCCACCTTCGGCATCGCGCACATCTCGCAGCGCTTCGTCGTCGCCAAGTACCTCGACATCCCGGCCATCGCGAGCGCCGGGGAGCTGTCGATCTACTGCGGGGCCATGGTCGGGGCCGGCATCGGCTTCCTCTGGTACAACACGTACCCGGCGCAGGTGTTCATGGGCGACGTGGGGTCGCTCGCCCTGGGCGGCGGCCTGGGGATGTGCGCCGTTTTCACCAAGAACGAGCTCCTTTCGGCCGTGCTGGGGGGGGTCTTCTTCCTCGAGGCGGTCAGCGTCGTGGTCCAGGTGGCCAGCTTCAAGCTCACAGGACGCCGGATTTTCCTCATGGCGCCCATCCACCACCACTACGAAAAGAAGGGGTGGGCGGAGCCCAAGATCATCGTCCGGTTCTGGATCATCTCCATTCTCTTGGCACTCATGAGCCTTTCGAGCTTGAAGTTGCGGTGAGGACTCGTCTCCGGCCCCCCCGGAGCCTGGGTCCGACGTGGAGTCCATGGAGTCCGAGCTGTCCGGAAAGCGTGTGGTGGTCGTCGGCCTCGGGGCGAGCGGCGTGGCCGCGGCGCGCCTTTGCCTGCGTCGTGGCGCGCGCGTCGTGGCGAACGACGGCAAGCCTCGGGACGCCCTGAGCGCCGAAGCGCTGGCCCTGGAAGGGGAGGGGGCCACGCTGGTCGCCGGCGGGCACGGGGCGGCCCGGATGGACGAAGCGGACGTGCTGGTGGTGTCGCCCGGTGTGCCGCCGCTGCCCGAGGTGGCCGCGGCGGAGGCGAAGGGGATCCCGGTCTGGGGCGAGGTCGAGCTCGCGGTGCGGTCGATGGCGCACCCGGCGCCGGTGGTGGCCATCGGCGGGACCAACGGCAAGAGCACGACGACGTCGCTGGTGGGGCTGCTGCTCGAGGCGCACGGGATGCGCGCGTTCGTCGGGGGGAACCTCGGCGAGCCGCTGGCGGACCACGCCGACGAGCGCTTCGACGCCGTGGTGCTGGAGGTGTCGAGCTTCCAGATGGAGCGGGTGGACACGTTCCGTCCCCACGTGAGCGCGCTGCTCAACGTGACCGACGACCACCTCGACCGGTACGCGAGCTTCGACGAGTACGCGCGCGCCAAGGGGAACGCGTTCCGGCGTCAGACGCCGGGCGACTGGGCCATCGTTCCCGCGGACGACGCCATGTGTCTTCGCGAGGCGAAGCGGGGGAGCGCGCGCGTCGTGACGTTCGGGCCGGGCGGGGTGCTCGATGTGACGGACGACGCGGTGGTCGACCGGCGAACGGACGACCGCTTCGCGCGCGACGCGATGGCGCTGACGGGAGGGCACAACGCGCTCAACGTCGCCGCCGCCGTCGCCTGCGTGCGCCCCTTCGGCGTCACGGCCGACACCGTGCGACGCGTGCTGCGCGAGTTCCGTGGGTTGCCGCACCGGACGGCGCTCGTCGCGGAGGTGCACGGCGTGCGCTTCTACGACGACTCGAAGGGGACCAACGTCGGCGCCGCCGTCACGGCGCTGGAGGGGCTCCGCGAGCCGAAGGCGGTGCTCATCGCAGGAGGGCGCGACAAGGGCGGCAGCTACGGGCCGCTGGTGGACGCGCTCGGACGAAAGGGACGCGCGGCCGTGCTCCTCGGCGAAGCGGCGGACGCCATCGCGCGCGCCGTGGGCGATCGCGTCCCGGTGAGGCGCGTGGCCACGATGGACGAAGCCGTGCGTGTCGGCGCCTCGCTCGCCCGACCCGGCGACGCGGTGCTCCTCTCGCCCGCGTGCTCCAGCTTCGACATGTTCCGTGACTACAAGCACCGCGGCGACGAGTTCGTCCGCGCCGTGCGCGTCCTCGAGAAGGAGGCGGCGGCGTGATACTCAAGAACGTCCGCCGCACCGTCGGGCTCCAGCTCGCCGCCCCGCTCGACGCCAAGCCCAACGTGGTCCGCGCGTCCGGCCCGGTCGACCCGGTGCTCGCCGCCGTCGTCGTCGCCCTCGTCGGCTTCGGCGTCGTCATGGTCTACAGCGCGAGCGCCGTGCAGGCGACGGTGCAGTACCACGATCCCCAGTTCTTCCTGAAGCGGCAGGCCGCGTACGCCGTCACCGCGCTCGTCGCCCTCTGGGTCTCGAGCCGCATCGACTACCACCGCCTCTACAAGCTCACCTACCCTCTGCTCGCCCTCGTCGGCCTGCTCCTGCTCCTCTGCGTCATCGGGTTCGGGCACTCGGGCGGCGGCGCGGCGCGCTGGCTGTCCATCGGTCCGGTCCACGTGCAGCCCGCCGAGATGGCCAAGGTGGCGCTCGTCATCTGGCTCGCCTACTCGCTCGCCAAGAAGGCCGACAAGATCAAGACGTTCACCGTCGGCTTTCTGCCGCATCTCATCGTGGCGGGCGTCTTCATGCTCCTCTGCCTCAAGCAGCCCGACTTCGGCAGCGCCGTCGTGCTCCTGATGCTCACCTTCACGATGCTGTTCATCGCGGGTGCCAAGGTCGGTTACATCCTCGGCGCGTCCATCCTCGGCGGAGCCTTCGGCGCGGCGGCCATTCGCTTCCGCGAGTACCGCTACGAGCGATACCTCGCCTGGCTGCACATGGACGAGCACCGGCAGGACCTCGCGTACCAGCCCTTCCAGAGCGTCATGTCCTTCGGCTCGGGCGGCCCCACGGGGCTCGGCATCGGGCGCGGGCTCCAGACGCTGTACCTGCCCGAGGCGCACACCGACTTCGTCGCCGCCATCATCGGCGAAGAGCTCGGGTTCCTGGGCGTCGCGGCGCTGTGTGGCGCGTACCTGCTCCTCGTGGCGCGCGGTGTGCGGGCGGCGCTGAGGGCGCCGGACGACTTCGGATCGTTCCTCGCGTTCGGGCTCTCGACGATGTTCGGCGTGCAGGCGCTCGTGAACCTCGCGGTCGCGCTGGCCGTCCTTCCGACCAAGGGGCTGACGCTGCCGTTCGTGAGCTTCGGGGGCTCGTCGCTCCTCATGAACGCGATCGCGGCGGGTGTGCTCCTGAACATCTCGCGCCAGTCGGGCGAGCCCGCGGCGGACGCGACGCCTGCCGCCCCCGAGGTCGACGTTCTGCTGGGCCGTGTGGATCACACGGCACAGGCTCCCGAAGGTCGCCTAGAGAGCGCGATGGAGCCGACGGCGGAGGAGGCCCTGTGAGCCGCCCCACGGTCCTCATCGCGGGCGGAGGTACAGGCGGCCACGTGTTCCCCGCGATCGCCGTGGCCGAGTCGATGCAAGCGCTCGCCGACCTCGAGGTGGTCTTCTGCGGCACGGCTCGCGGCGTGGAAGCGCGCGTGGTGCCCGCCCGCGGGTGGCGGCTGGAGCTCCTCGACGTCGAGCCGATGAAGGGCGGAGGGCCCAGGAGGGCCGTGCGAGGCGCGCTGGTGGCGGCGCGGGCCACGGTGCACGCGCTGGGGCTCGTGCGTTCCCTCCGTCCGAAGGCGGTCCTCAGCGTCGGCGGGTATGCGTCGGGCCCAGTGTCGCTCGCGGCGGCGCTGCTCGGGGTACCGGTCGCGGTGATGGAGCCCAACAGCGTGGTGGGCCTGGCCAACCGGCTGCTGGCGCCGTTCGCGAAGCGTGCGTATGTCGCGTGGGACGAGGCGGGCGCGCGGTTCCGTCCACGGGCGAGGCGCGACTTCGGGGTGCCGCTGCGGGCGGGCTTCGGGCCGAAGGCGTATGCGGCGACGGGGAAGCTGCGGGTGCTGGTGCTCGGGGGAAGTCAGGGAGCGGCGGCGCTGAACGAGAGGCTGCCCGAGGCGATCGCCCGTCTCGCCGACGTGCCCGGGCTCGAGGTCGTGCATCAGGCGGGGCGCGAGCGCGACGCGGCGGTGCGTGCGGCGTACGAGCGCGAGAACGTGGAGCGCGTCTCGGTGGTGCCGTTCATCGACGACGTCGCCCGGGCCCTCGCGGACGCGGATCTGGTCGTCGCCCGCGCCGGGGCCTCGTGCATCGCGGAGCTCACCGCGGTGGGACGGGCCGCGGTGCTCGTCCCGTTCCCCCACGCCGCCGATGATCACCAGGCCCGGAACGCCCAGGCCCTCGCGCGCGCCGGCGGCGCGGTCTGCTTGCGGCAAGAAGCCGCCGACGTGACCCGCCTGGCGACCGAGATGGGCCGCCTTCTCCGCGACGATCGCGCGCGCACGGTCATGGCCGACGCCTCGCGGGCCTGCGGCAAGCCCGGTGCGGCCCGCGACGTCGCCGCCGATCTCCTCGTCCTCGCCGGCATCGCCGAGCGCCCGCACACGGCCACCAACGGCTCCTCGCGAGCCGCTCCCCGCGCCCAGGAGGCAAGCTAGATGTTCCGCGGGCGCGTCCGCCACGTGCACTTCGTCGGCATCGGCGGCATCGGGATGAGCGGTCTCGCCGAGATCCTCCGCACGCTCGACTTCGACGTCAGCGGCTCGGACCTCAAGCCCAACGAGAACACGCGTCGCCTGGAGGGCCTCGGCGTGCGGGTCTTCATCGGCCACGCCGCGGACAACCTGGGCGGCGCCGACGTCCTCGTCTACTCGAGCGCCATCGACCCGCACAACCCGGAGATCGCCCGCGCGCGTGCCCTGGAGGTCCCCATCATCCCGCGCGCCGAGATGCTCGCCGAGCTGATGCGCGTTCGCTACGCCATCACCATCGCCGGGTCGCACGGCAAGACGACGACGACGTCGCTCGTCGCCACGGTGCTGCGCGCGGCGGGGCTGGATCCCACGGTGGTCGTCGGCGGCAAGGTCAACGCGCTGGGGAGCAACGCGCGCCTCGGCGAGGGGGACCTCTTCGTCGCCGAGGCCGACGAGAGCGACGGGAGCTTTCTCAAGCTGACGCCGACGATCGCCGTCGTCACCAACATCGATCCCGAGCACCTCGACCACTACGGGACACACGAGGCCGTGAAGGAGGCCTTCGTCCAGTACGCGAACCGTGTGCCCTTCTACGGGCTGTGCGTCATGTGCATCGACCACCCCAGCGTCCAGGAGATCCTGCCCCGCATCGAGCGGCGCCACGTCACCTACGGCGTGGCCCGCCAGGCCGACTACCGCGCCAAGAACGCCCGCTACGAGGGGCTCGCCACGCACTTCGACGCCTTCCGGCGCGACGAGCCACTCGGGCGATTCGTCATCCAGATGCCCGGCGCGCACAACGTCCTCAACGCACTCTCGGTCATCGCCGTGGCCGACGAGCTCGAGGTCCCCCTCGACGTCACGCGCGACGCCATCGCGGCCTTCCACGGCGTGCAGCGCCGGTTCACGGTGCTCGGAGAGCCGGGCTTCACGAAGGGCGGCAAGCACGGCGAGGTGATGATCGTCGACGACTACGGGCATCACCCGGCGGAGATCGAGGCCACGCTCGACGCGGCCCAGCGCGGATTCGACCGTCGCGTCGTGGTGGCGTTCCAGCCGCACCGCTACACGCGCACGAAGCTCCTCTTCGACGAGTTCACGCGCGCCTTCAACAAGGCCGACGTGGTGGTGGTCACCGACGTGTACCCGGGCGGCGAGAAGCCGATCGAGGGGGCAACGGGCGAGGCGCTGGCGGAGGCGATCCGCGCGCACGGGCATCACGCGGTGACGTACGTGCGCGACAAGAAGCAGGTGGCGCAAGCGCTCCGCGAGGTGATCGAGCCGGGCGACATCGTCATTGCGCTGGGCGCGGGGGACATCAACGCCAGCGCACGCGAGCTGCTCGCGATGCTGACGAAGGAGGGCTCGTGAATCAGAAGCCACAGCCTCCCGAGAGTCGGCCAGGGCCCGGCTCGAGCGTGATCCCGCAATCCAACCGTCGCGTGAAGACCCCCCAGCGCCCGCTGGACCTGTCGCAAGAGCCTCTGCCCGCGCCGCGGACGCCCTCGAAGCGGGTGCGTCCGCCTTCGCGCATCCTCGCCGCGCTGCGGACGACCCTGGGCATCGTCCTCGTCGTCTCGGCGGCTCTCGGGGTGGCGTGGGCCGCGCGCCGTCACGTGATGACGAGCCCGCGCTTCGCCGTCACGGAGATCGACGTCGTCGGTCACGAGCGGCGCACGGCCGAGGCCATCGCCGCCGAGAGCGGAGTCACGGCGGGGTTGAACGTGTTCTCGCTCGATCTCGACGGCGCGCGCGCGCGCATCCTCGCCGACCCGTGGATCTCTCAGGCCACGCTCGCCCGCAGGCTCCCCGGGACCATCTTGATCCAGGTGACCGAGCGCAAGCCCGCTGCCCTCGTGGCGCTGCGCGACACGTACCTCGCCACCGCCGAAGGGGAGCCCTTCAAGAAGCTCGAGCCCGGTGACCCCATCGATTTGCCCCTCGTGACGGGCCTCCGCCAGGAAGCGCTCGACGACGACCGCGAAGGTACGATGCGCACGATCCGTCGCGCGATCGATCTCGCCGCCGAGTACGAGCACGGCGCCCTCGCCAGGCGCGCCCCGCTCGAAGAGGTGCACGTCGACGCCGACGGCACGTTCGCCGTCGTCGTGGGCCGCGGCGCGCTGGAGCTCGTTCTGGGCGGCCCGCCGTTCCGTCGCAAGCTCGATCAGGCCGCGCGTGTCGTGGCGGAGCTCGACAAGCGCGGCGCGAAGGCCGACTCGATCATGCTGGACAACGACTCGCGGCCGGAGCGGGTCGTCGTGCGGATGCGGTGAAGCTCGGGTCGCCGACCGACGCCGCGGCGCCTCTCGCACGTTCGACATCCGCCAGCGTCACGGCAAGATGCCCTTGTCCGGGTCCGTCGCCGTCGCGTTGCCGACGCGAAGCTCCCGGTCGCTCGGGGTGCACGTGGGCTGGGGCTCGACGCGCAAGACCGCCTGTCCCGTCTCGTTGCTCCAGGGGACCGACGCGATCCGCTGCCGGACGGTGCGGCCGTCGTCCGTGTCGACGTACGCGAGCGACCACGACCCCATGTCGGGCGGCCACACGCTCGTCAAGGCGAACCGTCGCGTGGTCGGCCCGGCTTCCACGACGTCGACCTGCTGCGTGCCGCCCGCGCGCGTGAGCTTTCCGTCCATCGTCAGCCGCTCGACACGCGGGTGGTCGCCGGGCTTCGCTTCGTAGGAGGACCAAGTCACCTCGAGGGCATCGACGACGGCGCCGCGGGTCACGAACGCGTCGTCGGTCACCTCCAGGTAGAGCACGTCGTCCGCGAGCAGCGCGCGCACGGACGCGGTCGGGTTGGCGGGCGGCTCCGCGATGCCGTGCGAGGGCGTGCCGTCGATGAGCAGCGCGCACTGGCCGAGCGCCGTCGTCTTCCATGCGCCGCTCCCGTAGCCGCCATCGTCCGCGATGTGCGCCACGGGCAGGAGCTCGCCGCAGTCGTCGTGGCCATGCCAGCAAGCGTGTCCGTGAAATGCCTCCCAGTCCCACGAGGACTCCCTGTCGAGCACCGGCGGTTGCCCGGGTAGCCCGTGGCTGTTGCGACGGGCAATCCGCAGGACCCGCGGCGGCTCGAGCCCGAACTCGAGCGTCTCGACCGCTTCGGTGTACCCCGCCGCCGGCTTGCCGTCCTCGTGGTCCGCGTGTGCGGTCAACGTGGTTCGTACTTCACCCGCGCCGAGGCTCTCGACGAGAGGGGCTCGCTCGCCGTCGTCCGCGGCGCATCGCGCCACCAGCAGCTGCGCGCGCGTCCCTTCGACAGCCGCGCGCGACACCAGCCAGGTCCGCCACGGAATGCACTCGCGCGGGGGTGCAGGTTGCACGGCGATCGCGGAGAAACGCTCCCAGGGCTGCTCCGCGATCGGTCCCGCCATGCTGCGCTCGGTGGTGGGACGCCGCTTCGGAGAGCGTGTGACGACGACGCTGAGCGCACGCCCGTCGACCGACTGCCCGAGAGCAAGCTGGCTCTGGAGGGAGCACGGCTGTCGCCCTCCACAGACCGCGAGAAAGAGCTCGTCCTGTTCCGTGAGCGCCGTGCCGGCGGCGCCGGGTGCCGGCTTCGAGCAGCCGCTTCCGAGAAGGAGCAGCGCCGCGACCGAAAGAAGTGTGGGGCGCATGGCTCAGGGACTCCCTGCGTAGTGATATATGCCGCGAAGAGTATGGTTCCCGTAGGGCAATCCGCTGAGCCGGACGGTCCCGGTTTCGCCCGCGCCGACGGTTCCCCAGAGGCCCGTCGTGGAATCGTGAAGCCACGTGTGTCGCTGCACACCTCCCTGGGACGGATAGGCACTGGAGCCCCACGACGAATCGACCGCGAAGACCGTGACGTGCCCGGCCGCCAGGAGGGCTCGCTCCGGTGCCGTGCATCCGAACCGCTGGAGCTCGGCGGCGGTCAGCTCGTGGCGATCGGCGATGATCGCGCGGTGGCCCACCGTCTCACCTGCGGGCGGCCCGAGCGCCACGATGTCTCCCGGGGCCGCGCTTTCCGGGGCGACCCGCGTGAAGTGCGCCAGGCGACAGCTCGAACAACCCTTCGCTCGTCGGGTTGGTGAACCCCGCTTGCGCCCGCGTGAGTCCTCGCGCCGAGAGGAATGCCTGCTGTGTGCACATCGGGCAGATCCGGCAACTCCGAGAGATCGCGCGTCGGCGCGGCCCTCGTGGCAGGAGGGCCCGCAGCCCGACGACGCTCGTCGTCGTCGTCGAGCGAGGCACTCCACGGATCGAGAGAAGAGGAACCGACCGCGTTGATGTCTGTCATGCCCCCCTATCGGGCGGCCGCGACGAGAGTTGCGTGGATTCGACCTGCGGCACGCTCGCCGTCGCGATGACCAGCGGCCTGCCTGTCTCCATGCGCGTAGGATCCCCCGATGCGCATCGCGGTCACCGGGGGATCGGGAGAGCTGGGCACGCACGTCCTCCGGCGCCTCGCCGCGGACGACACCGCGACGGAGCTTCGCTGCGTCGACATCCGCCCTCCGCTCGTCCTGAGCCCCAAGCTCCGGTTCGTCCACGCCGACGTGCGCGACCGCGCCGCCCTCGAGCGCGCCTTCGACGGTTGCGACGCGGTCCTCCACTTCGCGTTCATCGTCACCCGCAAGCTTCCGCGCGACATCTTCTGGGGCATCAACGTCGACGGCTCGAAGAACGCCTTCGAGGCCGCCGCCGCGGCCGGCGTGAAGAGCGTCGTCTACACGTCGTCCGTCGCGCAGTACGGCGTCGTCTCCGGCCACCCGGTTCCCATCGTGGAGGACACGCCGCGGCGCCCCCAGCCGGAGCTTCCCTACGCCGCGACGAAGCAGGAGGTCGAGGTGTGGCTCGACGGGTTCGAGGCCGCACACCCGGGCATGACCATCGCGCGGGTGCGGCCGGCGTTGCTGGTCGGCGAGGGAATGGAGCACGGTCTCGGGCGGCTGTGGAAGAGGCGCACGCTCCTCGCGCCGCGCGGCGCGCCGATCCCCATCGTGTGGGACGAGGACGTCGCCGACGCGGTGCTGCTGGCGCTGAAGAAGGGTGCCCGCGGGGCGTTCAACGTGGTGGCCGACGATCAGCGCCCGCCCGGCGAGCTGGCGCGTGCGTGCGGCATGCGCGCCGTCGAGCCCCCGCGCGCGATGGGGATCGCCCTGGCGCGGCTGTCGCCGTGGCTGGAGAAGCTGGATCTCCTGGAGGCGTTCGACGAGCAGTGGCTGGCGGCGGGGGAGTCGACGTTCGTCGTTTCGAGCGAGAAGGCGCGGCGCGACCTCGGGTGGGCGCCGACGTGTCCCACCGCGATCGACGTGATGAAGCGCTTCGTCGAGGTCGTCCCCGCGCGGCTCGACCGGCGCATCGACGTGTTCCTTCGCGCCGTCGCCCTCGCGGCGCGGCTCCGTCCGGGGACCCGCGCTCCCGGCGAAGCGACGTGCGCCGGCTCGCGTCTGTGGCTCCGTCTCACCGGCGACGGCGGAGGCGACGTCGGGATCCTGTGGGACGCGGGCAAGCTCACCGTGACGCGGAAGCCGCCGCGGCCGCCGACCGCGATCGCGACGATGCCGGCGAAGCTGCTCCTCGACGTCCTCGCCGGCCGCACGCGCCTCGCGACGCACCTGCTGACGGGCCGGCTGCACGTCGAAGGGGAGCCGGCGGCAGGGAAAGCACTCGTCTGGCTGATCGACGACTTCCCGGGGCAGGCGGGAGTGCAGGGGCTCGCTGCGCGCGCCGTGTCGCGGTGGATGGCCGCGTAGAACGGGGAGCGGTTCGTGCTAACACCACAGCGCGATGAACACGGGCGAAGCCTCCTCCTCCATCGAGCGGTCGCTCGCCGCGCTCCGCGCCACGTTCCGCTCGCGCTTCGAGGCGGCGACGACCGAGCAGGCCCTGCGGGACGAGAACGCGAAGATCCTCGGCAAGAAGGGCGAGCTGACGGCCATCCTCGCTCAGATGCGCTCCGTCCCGGCGGAGGGACGCAAGGCCGTCGGCGAGCTCGTCAACTCGGTGAAGCAGGAGGTGGAAGGCGCGTTCGACGAGTGCCTGCGCGCGCTCTCGCGTGCCGTGCGCGACGCCGAGCTCACGGCGCCTCCCTTCGACCTCACGCTCCCCGCACGCGCGCCGTCCCCGCTCGGCCACGCGCACCCCATCTCGCGAGTGCGCGACGAGATCGTCGACGTCCTCGTGAGCCTCGGCTTCGCCGTCCACGACGGCCCGGAGATCGAGCGCGAGGAGAACAACTTCGGCAAGCTGGGCTTCCCACCGGACCACCCTGCGACGGACATGCAGGACAGCTTCTGGACGACGGGCGGCATGCTGCTGCGCACGCACACGAGCAACATCCAGGTGCGCGCGATGAGCAGCCACCCGCCGCCGATGGCGTACATCGCGCCTGGCGTCACGTATCGACGCGACGACGACGTGACGCACTCCCCGATGTTTCATCAGATCGAGTGCTTCCTCGTCGACGAGCACGTGACGATGGCGAACCTCCGCGGCGTCCTCTCGGAGTTCGCCGAGCGGTTCTTCGGGCCCGGAACGCCGGTACGCCTGCGTCCGAGCTACTTCCCCTTCGTCGAGCCCGGCGCGGAGGTCGACGTCGGCTGCCCGTTCTGCCGGCGCCCCGACGGCACGCGCGCCGGCTGCAGCGTCTGCAAGAAGACCGGCTGGATCGAGATCCTCGGCTGCGGGCTGATTCACCCGGTGGTCTTCGAGAGCTGCGGCATCGACGCGGAAAAGTGGACGGGCTTCGCGTTCGGGATGGGCGTCGAGCGGGTCGCGATGGTGAAGTACGGGATCCCGGACGTACGCCTGCTGTTCGAGAACGATCCGCGGTTCCTGGCGCAGTTCTGATGCCGGACGATCCCGTCCTACGCCTCGGGAACACGCACCGCCGCATGACGGAGGAGCTGGTGGCGCTGGAGCGAGCGGCGCAGGCGGGGGACGGGCAGGGGCTCGATATGGGGCTGGATTTCTTCGCGTCGGCGGCCAAGCGGCATCACGAGGACGAAGAGGCGTCGCTGTTCCCGCGGCTGCGGGGCGACGCGGCGCTCGTGCCGCTGCTGGACGCGCTGGCGGGAGAGCACCGCGAGCACGAGGCGGCGCGCCGGGAGATCGAGGGCCTCGTGCGGGGGAACGGGGACGCGGGGGCGATCACGGCGAGCGTCGTGCGCTTCGTGGCGATGGTGCGCGGGCACATCGAGAGGGAAGACCGCGAGCTGTTGCCGGCGGCGGAGCGGGCGCTGGATGCGGAGACGCGGGAGGCGGTCGCGGAGGAGATGAGGGACCGACGACGGGCGCGGTGAAGCTCGAGTAAGTCACGAGCCGAGCCGATTCCCGCGTCTGTCGTTACTCGGCGATCTGGACCTTGCCCATCAGGGGGTCATGCGAGGGCGGTGGAGCGCCGCCCGGCGGCGACGGCGCTTCTTCACGCCCACTGGGCAGTCGTTCGTCAGCACCGTCCCGTCGTCACGGCGGTAGAGGCGGACGCACATCTTGCCCTCCTTGGCGACGAGGAGCGCCTCTGCCTCTTCGCGCGGAAGGGACGACAGGTTGTAGACGTTCTTCTCACACTGCCCGCAGAAGCGGACGTGCTCGTCTCCCACCATCTGGTCCCAGCTCGCACGGCAGGGAGCCGCGATGCTGACGTCCTCGAGCATGGGGAGACCCTTGCGGTTTCCGCCCAGCTTCGTCAGGAGGCCGTCGGTCTCGGCCAGCTCTTTCTCGAGGATGCCGACCTTCGACGCCTGCTCCGAGGCCGTCCTGGCGGCCCGGCGGGCCTCGTCGAGGTCACCGGCGACTCGGTCGCGGTAGGCGCGAAGGGACTCGGAGACGTCGCGGTAGGCCATCCCGATTGGACGCCCCTCGCACGAAAAAGTTCTCGGGGTCGCAGGACGAGCGCGTCGCATGACACAATCGGGTGACCCCCCGTGGACCTCGCCCGAATGCTGGACCGATGCCGCGAGCTGCAGTGGCAGCCGAGCGACCTCCACTGGGACCAGAAACCCCGCCCGATGTCCCCCGACGACGAGCGGGCCATCGTCCAGCTCTTCACCGACATGGCGGGGATCGAGCGCCTCGCCGGGGCTCTCTTCGTGGAGCAGGAGAAGCGCGCCGTCGACCCGACACTGAAGGCCATCTTTCGCACCTTCGTGAAGGACGAGGTGCGCCACGCGCAGGTCGCGCAGATGCTCGCCGACTTCTACGACGTGCACCACCTGACGGTGTACCGCCAGAACGAGCACCTCGCGCGCTTCACGCCGGCCTTCGTCGACGCCGTGCGCCACCTGACCGACGACGTGGCCAACGCGTACATCACCGTCGGGGAGCTCATCCTCGACATCGCGCTCCTGCGGAGCATCAACGACTACGTCCACGATCCGATGAGCGACCAGGCGATGCGCCTCATCAACCGCGACGAGTCGCGGCACATCGCGATCGACTACTACATGGCCGAGCACTACACGAGCGACGCCTACGAGGCGAAGCTGGCCGCTCTCCCCGCGGCGCCGCTCGGCGAGCGGCTCCGCGGCGCGAAGGTGATGGCGCAGATGCTCTACCTGGGAAAGCCCTTCTTCCACGACGTCTTCTTCGCGCCGATGGACCGCGTCGATCCGAGCGGGCGTCGCCTCCGCGAGGCGTTCAAGCGCGTGCAGATGCTCGCGAGCAAGCCGGGCGTCGCGAGGCGGCCCTTCGGGGCGTTCATGATTGCTCTACGCGACCTCTACAACACGCGCCTGGGACGCGCGCTCCTCGGCAGGGTGCTGACGCGTCTCGCGGGCATGGAGCCACGGTTCATGGAGAACATCCCTACGCCGGCCGAGATGGAACGCGCGGGGCAGATGTCGTTCGACGAGCTCGCCGAGGAGGCGCTCGCGGTGAAGGACACGTCGAGCTGACGGTCGCCATGGCCAGCGCTCGCCGGGTGGGCTACTTCACTGCCGCGCATGAAAGCCTCCGTCCGCTGGCTCCGCGAGCTGTGCCCCGAGCTCCCCGATGATGCCGCCGCGCTCGCCACTCGCCTGACCTCCGCAGGGCTCGAGGTGGAGGGGACGGAGGCCTTCGGTCTGGGCGCGGAGGCGTGCCTCGTGGCGCGTGTCGTGTCGAGCCGGCCGCATCCGTCGCGCACGGGGCTCCGGCTGGTGACGGTGGACCTCGGGACGTCCCAGCAGGAGGTCGTGTGCGGCGCTCCCAACGTGCCCGAGGCGGGAGGGCTCGTCGTCCTCGCGCCACTCGGGGCGTACCTCCCTGCGAAGGGGATGACGATCGAGAAGCGGACGATCGCCGGCGTCCCCAGCGAGGGGATGCTGTGCAGCGAGGCGGAGCTCGGGCTCGGCGAGGACGGCAGCGGCATCCTCGTGCTCCCTGCGGGGACGGCCCAGCCGGGCGCCTCGTTCGTGCACGCGCTGCCCGCGTCGCGCGACACCGTCTTCGAGATCGGCCTCACGCCGAACCGCCCCGACGGGCTCGGTCACCTCGGCCTCGCGCGCGAGGCGGCGGCCCTCTTCGGGCTGGTCTTCGCGCCGCCTGCACCCGCACCCCCGTTGCGCGTGCGCGACGAAGATCTCACGCGGGTCGTTTCCGTCACCATCGAGGACCACGAGCGCTGCCCGCACTACGGCGCGGCCGCGCTGTCCGACGCGAAGGTCGGTCCCTCGCCGCTCGATCTCCGCTGGAGGCTCGCGTCGCTCGGCGTTCGCCCCATCTCGAACATGGTCGACGTCACCAACCTGGTGATGCTCGAGACCGGGCATCCTTTGCACGCGTTCGACCTCGACAAGGTCCGCGGCGGGAAGATCGTGGTCCGGCGCGCGACCGAGGGCGAGAAGCTCGTGACGCTCGACGGCGTCGAACGAACCCTGACGGCGGACGATCTCGTCATCTGCGACGGGACGGGGCCTGTGGGGCTGGCCGGCGTCATGGGGGGCGGCAACAGCGAGGTCACCGCCGAGACGACGCGCGTCCTTCTGGAGTGCGCGTACTTCGATCCGCGCGGCGTGCGGCGCTCCGCCAGGCGCCACGGGCTGCACACCGAGGCCAGCCACCGCTTCGAGCGAGGCGTCGACTGGGGCGACACCGCGGCGACGCTCGCCCGGGCGGTGTCGCTCGCGTCGCAGCTGACGGGCGCGGAGGCGCTCGGAGAGGTGCGCGTATTCGAGGGGCGCGCCCTCGCTCGCCGCACCGTCGCGCTCCGGCACGACCGCGTCGGGGCTCTCCTCGGTGTCGAGGTGCCGGCGGAGGAGGCGAAGGCGACGCTCGACCGGCTCGGCTTCGTGTGTCGTGCGTCCCAGCCGGGCATGGACGTGTGGGAGGTGCCGAGCTTCCGCCCCGACGTCTCGCGCGAGATCGATCTGGTCGAGGAGGTCGCGCGCGTCCGAGGGTTCGACGCCATCCCGGCCCGGCTGCCTGCGCTCCGTGCGTCGCGCGACGCGGCGCCGCGCGAGGCGCTCCGGCGTCGGGCGCGGGAGGCGGGGGTCGCGCTCGGCCTCAGCGAGGCGATCACGTACGCCTTCGTCGCACCGCGCGATCTGGAAGCCGTCGGTGCCCCCGCGGCCGCGGTGACGCTCGTGAACCCGCTGTCGGAGCGCGGCACGGTGATGCGCACCAGTCTCCTGCCCGGTCTCCTCCACGCCGCCGGCCATGCACGCCGGCACGGGGAGCACGACGCGCGCCTCTTCACGGTGGGTACGCTCTTCTTCGCGACGCCGCCGGCGCCTGCGGCGGCCGCTACCGACCCAGGGCCCGTCGTCGAGTCGAGCGGTCCGGGCGCAACGGGCGTCGACGAGCGGATTGGCTTCGCCGCCCTGATGGCGGGGAACCGACCCGCCTGGCTGGCCAAGCCGCAGGCGGTGGACGTCTGGGACGCAAAGGGCGTGGTCGAAGGGATGACGCAGCGCCTGCTGCGGCGCCCGGCGACGCTTCGCCCTGCCTCGGCGGATGATCGGCCCACGCACCTGCACCCGCGCGGCGCCGCGTGGATCGAGGTCGACGGCATGCGCGTGGGCGCGCTCGGACCCCTGCACCCCGACGTGGTCGACGCGTTCGATCTCGGTCAGGGGGCCGTGGTGGTGGAGCTGGATCTGCTGGCGCTCGACGCGGCCACGGCCCGACCCCTGCGCTTCGCCCCCCTTCCACGCTTCCCGTCGAGCACGAGGGATCTCGCGGTCGTCGTCCGTGACGGAGTGGCCGCGGGCGACGTGGAGAGCGCCGTGCGCCAGGTGGCGGGTGACCTGGCCGAGGAGGTCGCGCTCTTCGACCGCTTCGTCGGAGGCAACGTCCCGGCGGGTCACGCCAGCCTGGCGCTGCACGTCGTCTACCGGGCCGCGGACCGGACGCTCACCGACGCCGACGTCGACCAGCGCCACGCCCAGGTGGTGGCCGAGGTCGAGAAGCGATTCGGCGCGCAGCTACGCGCTTGATCGGGCCGAGGTCCCGGTTGCGCTAGGATGGCGACACTCTCGTCCATGGCCTCCGACGACTCCACATCGCGCACCCTGGTGGGCGCCGTCCTGTCGCGAAGGTGGCGCCTCGTCCAGCGTCTCGGCGAAGGAGGAATGGGGGAAGTCTATGCGGCGGATCCGCTCGAGACGGGCACGCGCGTCGCCGTGAAGATCCTGCGCCCCGAGTACCTCACCGAGCCCAACGTGCTCTCGCGCTTCCTCGAGGAGGCGACGACCTGCATGCGCCTCATCCACCCGAACATCGTGCGGATGCTCGAGTGCGCGTCGGCGGAGGATGGGTCGCCGTACCTGGTCATGGAGCTGCTCGAGGGGGTGCCACTGGGCGCCTACACGCAGAACGGTGGGCGCGTGCCGATGGCGCAAGCGGTTCCCATCCTGCAGGGCATCCTCGCCGGGCTCGCCGCGGCCCACGCGCAGGGGATCGTGCACCGCGACCTCAAGCCGGACAACGTGTTCCTCACGCGCGCGAACGACGGGACGTTCGTCGTGAAGGTGCTCGACTTCGGCATCGCCAAGGTGATGGACGCCGCGGGAGGCATGGGGAGCCGCACGCGCACGGGGATGCTGCTCGGGACGCCCGCGTACATGAGCCCCGAGCAGATCAAGAACGCACGCGACGTCGATCAGCGCGCCGACCTCTGGAGCGCAGGCGTCATGTTCTACGAGATGCTCACCGGCCGTGTCGCCTTCCCGGCGCCCACGGAGTACGCGCGGCTCGCGGCGGTGCTCGCATCCGAGCCCGAGCCGGTCGAGCGCGTCGACGCGTCCCTGGCGCTGCTCGCGCCGTTCCTCGCGATCGCGCTCCGGAAGGACCGCGAGGAGCGCTTCCCCTCGGCGCTCGAGATGGCGCGCGCCCTGGCCGTCGCGGCCCCTCATCTCGCGCAGCGCAGCGACGGGAGCGTCGGAAAGATCACCGCGGCCCACGCCCTCCCGCTCAGCCGCCTGCCCGACGTCCCCTCGGTGTTCACGCCCTCGCTCTTGGCCCCGATGCCGATGATCGACGCGACCCACCCGGGGTCCTCCGGCATGCCCCTCACGGCGGCTGCGGAGCATGTGCGCGTCCCGGCGCGCGCCCCGGGCGGCACGCTCGCGAGCTCCTCCGGCTCGCAGCCCCCGGTGGCGGATCCGGCACCCTTCGTGATGATGGTGGCCCCCCAGACGCTGGGCGAGACGCTGCCGTCGAACGACCTTCCCATCATCGCGCGCGGACACACCGCGGTCGTCCAGGGCGTCCCGCCGTGGGTGGTCGTGGTGCTCGTGATGGGCGCGCTCCTCGCGGGGTTCCTGCTGGGGTGGGCCTTCGCACGGATGATGTGAGGGGCGCGCGCGGGGTGGCTGATCTCCGCCCCGGACGCGTGATAGCGTCTGGGCCCACCCATGAGCGAAGCCGCCATCGACCCGCGCTATCTCGAGCTTTTTCCCCAGTGGCTGCGCAGCCTCGGCGAGGACGCCTCGCAGGTGGGCGACGTGCTCTCGGCGAGCGCCGCGGACGACGACGCGTCGCGGTCGCTCATCGCGGGGCTCAACTACATCTTCAAGTCGCTCGATCTCATCCCCGACGGGATCGACGATCTCGGCTACCTCGACGACGCCTTCGTCCTGCGCGTGGCCTGCGCGCTGGCCGGCGCCGCGCGTCCGGAGCTGAAGCAGGGAGTCGTGCAGCGCCTGGGCGACGATGCTCACGGCGTCCGGGAGTTCCTCGCTGAGGACTACCCCCGGCTCGAGGGATACGTCCGCGGGCTACGAAAGGGCGCCGCGCGTGGCCGCACGGTGGAAGACGTCGTGGGCGACGCGGCGACGCGCACGCAGTTCCTTCAGGAGGTCAAGGCGTGGTCGGCCGCCTACCAGGTGCCGTCGTTCACGCGCGACCAGAAGACGCTCGTGAAGCTGAAGGCGTTCCTCAACGCCAAGCTTCCGTGAAGGCCTAGTTCGCGGGCGGCGGCGCGATCTGCGCGAGGTCGAGCCCGCCCGGGTACATGTAGCTCGTGTACGAGCCGTACCCCATCACCTGGAGCCCGACGGGCTGCGACGCGGTGAGCACGTGCGCCCCCGCTTGCCCGGCGCCCAGCGTGAGGCGGAGGACGCCGTAGCCGCTCGATCCCAGCGCTGTCGGTGACGCCGTGGCGGCCACGCCGTCGAGCGAGACGGTCGCCCCGGTCGGCGCGATGACGACCGCGTAGTTGTCCTCGTAGTCCGTCGGCGCCAGAAAGACGTACTTCATCCGGTACTGCTTCACGGCGATGGCGAGGCTCTGGTCGGGATCGCCCTGCTCGTTGGTGGCCGTGTTGGGATCGACCACCGTCGCGCCTTGCGAGAACATGCCCACCGCGAACGAGTTGCTCCCCTTCACCTCGAAGTCCCCGTTCACGATCCCGCAGTCGACCACCTGCCCGGCGTTGATCGATGTCGGGCAGCCGCCGGGTGCGCCGGGGATGTACGTGAGGTCGGTCCCGTCGAAGTTGCCGTAGATGCGCACGAGCTGCCCCACCGCGTTGCCGAGGGGTCCCGTGGGCTGCGCGACGATGTAGTCCTGCCCGAACGTCTCCGCGGGGAAGTTCGACTCCTCCACGTGGTCGCAGGCCAGCGAGTTGTTGGGCACCTCGAGGCACGGGAGGCCCGTGATGACCTGGACGGCCTCGTTGGCGTGGATGATCGAGCCGCTGAGGTCCGACGCGGCGTCGGTGGTGCCGACCAGCTCCGCCACGTCGCCGGCGTTCATGGTCAGCGTCAGCGTTCCGCCCGCCGCCGTCGCGGAGATCCCGGTGCCGGCGACGACGGTGCCGGTGCTCGACACAGTCAGGGTGACGGTGGTGTTGTCCTTCGTCGCTGTGATGGCCACGTACGCGCCGAGGTTCTGCGAGCCGCCGTCGGTGCCCACCTGCGTCCGGTCCCACGTCGGGTGGCCGGTGACGCGATAGTTGCCGGTCATCGCGGTGCTCGGCAAGAGCAGCGACGCGTCGTTCGAGAACGAGTAGCAGCCGATGGGCTGGCCCGTCTCGCCGCAGACGGCGTTGCCCGGGCACATGCTCCAGTCCTTGCCCGCCGGCCCACCTTGTCCGATGTATTCGAGCGCGTTGAACTGGTAGACGGTGACCGGGACGCTCGAGACCAGGTGGTAGGCCCCCCCTGCCTGCAGCACGCTGGCCGCGAGCGGCACCGCGTCGCCGCAGCTGTCCGCGTCCGCACCCTTGAGCGCCGTCACCCACGGCAGGTAGATCGTCGCCAGCTGTCCCGGGGCCACGATGACCGGCGCGATGCTCGTGCCCCCGCCCGTGACCGTGACCGTGGCCGGGCTCGCGCCCCCGTTGGCCACGGCGACGGCGAAGTCGAACACCGACCAGACGTTGTTCGCGGTCACCGTCGGCCAGTAGTCGCAGCCGAGGTAGGAGCTCGACGTGGCCGCCGCGGCGCAGGTCGTCGGATCCCCCGGGGGCCCGACCTCCGGGGAGTTGCCGTCGCCGAGGAAGCCGCCGGAGGAGCCGCCGCTGCTCGAGCTGTCGCTCGCGCCGCTGTCTGCGCCGCCGCCACCGCTCCCCTTGTTACCCCCGCCGCACGCTCCCACGATGACCGAGCAGCCCAGCGCCAGCGAAAGCAGCGGAAAGTACACTCGCATGCGAGACCTCTCCCCTCAACCCGGCGTGCGACTCTCGGTCTTCGTCCCCGTGTAGCTCTGGCCGTGCATCGCCGAGATGAGCTCCTGCAGAAGGTCGCGCGCCTCGGGCTTGGCCTTCAGGTGGTTGAGAAGGAGGGTCGACACCTCGCTGAACGCCTTCTCGTAAGCGAGTCCCTCGCGGGTGCGTGCGGCCACCTTCTCGCGGCCGTTCGAAAGATCCTCCTCGAGCGCCTCCGCGTACCGCGCCAGCTGCGCCCGCAGCTCCTCGATCTGACGCCGCAAGTCACGCGCTTGTGTGTCCTTCGCCGCCGCCTTCAGCTCGTGCTCACGAAGCTGCTCGCGCTTGGCATCGACCAGCGCCAGCGTCGCTCCCGCGCGCTCGTAGATGGTCCGCAGCGTCGGGCCGCCCGTCGCCTGGTCGGCCGTCTGCTTGGCCTGCGCCGCCGCGCGCTCCGCCTGCTGCTGCGCCTCTTTCAGGCGCGCCACCTCGGTCTGCTCTGCCGACAGGTCGCGCAGCGCGCGCGACTCTTCGTGGGCCAGCTCTTCGACCTTGCGGCCGATCTCGGCGCGCAGGGCCCGCCCGCGACGCTCGAGCGCCTCGAGCTTGCGCGTGTGGCTGGCCACCTCGCCCTCGAGGCGGGTGGCGCGCGCCGCCAGATCCCACGCCTGCGCCGACGCGCTCTGCACATCCGGCGGCGGATTGCCGGCGGGGTAGGCGCGCGAGACCATGCGCGAGAAGAGGGCCGCTCGGCTCGCCCACTCGATGACGCCCTCGCTCTGCGGGGGCGGCGGGGGCGGCGGCGCGACGTTGTCGCCGGTCGCCGCGACCTCCCACGGGGTGCTCGGCAGGCTCCGCTGCAGCGTCTTGAGCTCTTCGTGGAGATGGTGCGCGTCCTGGAACCGCTTGCGCCGGTCCTTCTCGAGGAGCTTGACGACGATCGCCTCTGCCGAGGGCAAGACGTCCGGCTTGATCGACCGCGGTCGCGGCGCGATCGCCGTCCTCTGCATCTCGAGGAGCGTCTCGCGATCGTCGCTGCGGAAGGGGAGCTGCCCGGTCAGCATCTCGAAGAAGAGGACGCCCAGCGCGTAGAGATCGCTCTGCGCCGTCGCCTCCTCCCCGCGGGCCTGCTCCGGCGCCATGTACTCCGGCGTTCCGAAGACCGCGCCCTTCGGCGCCAGACGCGGGTCCATCGCCAGATGGGCGAGGCCGAAGTCGAGGATCTTCACGAAGTCCTTCCGGCCGCCGCGGGTCGTCAGGAGGATGTTGTCGCTCTTGAGGTCGCGGTGGACGACGCCGAGATCGTGCGCGCGCGCGAGGGCGGCGCACATCTGCTCGAGGATGTCGACGCCGCGCGAGAGCTGCATCGTGCCGCGAGCGAGCTCGCTGGAGAGCGACTGGCCCACCAGGTACTCCATGACGAGGTAGAGCTCGCCCTCCTCGGTCTCGCCGATGTCGTGGATGTCGATGATGTGGGCGTGGTCGACCCGGTTCGCCGCCCGCGCCTCGCGCAGCATCCAGGCGCGAAGGTGCGTCTCGCCCCGCAGGTCGGGTCGGATCAGCTTCACCGCGACGATGCGGTCGATGAGCACGTGACGGGCCCGATAGACGACCCCCATGCCCCCTTCGCCGATGCGCACCTCGAGGCGGTACCGCCCCGCGATGACGCGGCCGAGCATCGGGTCCGTCGGCTTGGACGGCTGCGCAACTCGCTGTGCCATTCTACTCCGCTCCGCTCGTGGGACTTTCCCCCCCGCGGCTTGCACCGCAAGGGTATCAGCGCCCGAGGCGTACGGGGACCGTCAAAACGCGATGTGGAGAACGGGCAGGCGAAGCTCGGCGGGATTGTCCCTCAGTCCGTAGGCTTTTGCCTCCGCCACCGTGAACGAGGGCTTCAGGTCGACGACCGGGACGCCCAGGCGAAAAGAGCCGTGGTGGACGTCGAGCAGAGACTGGGGGGCGGGGGGGCCGGCACCGGGGCGGGAGGGGGCGGGGGAGGCGGGGCGCCGCCGGGGGGCATCCCCGTCGTGATGCTGCTCCCGCCCGGGGCGCCGGGCTCGGCTGCCGGGCCGGGGGTGCGGTCTTCCGTGGCGCCCTCCTCCGGTTGGTAGCGGGTGGCGTTCAGCGTGAGCACGACGGCCGGGATGACGAGCGCGAGCCCGCCGGCGAGCATGTACATGGGGGCCTTGCCGTCGGAGGACCCCTTCTCGATCTCGTAGCCGCCGACGCCTCCGCCGCCCGCGCCCACGATGGCGCTGATCAGGTACACCCAGCCGGAGTGAACGCCCGCGATTCCCTCGATGATCACCGGGACCTCGGCGCCGAGGAGCGCCCCGCCGGCGATTCCCTTGCCGGTCGACGAAACCTCGTCGGCGCGTGCCTCGCGAAGCGGCGCGGCCACGACGGTGGCACCGAGGACGGCGGCCAGCGCGAAGGCGACAGGGCGATGCTTCGCTCTCATGTTCGAAAAGGCCATGGTGTCCCTCGGTCTGGGGTGCTCGAACCTACCACGCCGTTCACGGGCCTTCACCAAGGGAGTAGGCTGCCTGACTCGACCTGACCCGGCCGGGACCCGCATGCGAACGCTGGATTTCTGGTTCGACTACTCCTGCCCCTACGCGTACCTCGCGTCGACCCAGGTCGAGGCGCTGGCGAGCCGGACGGGCGCTCGCCTCGCCTACCGCCCCATGCTCCTCGGGGGCGTCTTCGCCGCGAACGGCACGCCGCAGAAGCTCTTTGCCACCCTGTCGGCCGCCAAGGCTGCCCACGACGCCCGCGACCTCGATCGATGGGCGCAGCTCTGGGGCGTTCCGCTCACCATGCCGGCGAGCCATCCGCTGCGCACCGTGGAGGCGCTGCGGGCGACCGTCGCGAGCGGAATCGATCCGCGCGTCGTGCACGCCTTCTATCGCGCCTACTGGGTGGATGGGCGCGGGCCCAGCGAAGAGGCAACGATGCGTGAGGTGCTCGGCACGGCGGGGCACGATCCGGCGCGCGTCCTCGAGGCCATCACGCGGCCCGAGGCGAAGGACGATCTGCGACGCCGCACCGACGAGGCCATCGCGCTGGGCATCTTCGGCGCGCCCGCGTTCGTCGTCGAGGGCCAGAGGATGTACTGGGGACAGGACCGGATGCACTTCGTGGAGCAGGATCTGCTCGGGAGAGACTGATGCACACGCTGGAGATCTACTGGGACTTCTCGTCACCGTTCGCGTACCTGGGCAGCACGCAGGCCGTGAAGCTCGCCGAACGCACGGGGGCCACGCTGGTCTGGCGCCCCATGCTCCTCGGAGGGCTCTTCAAGTCCATCGGGCAGAGCGACGTCCCGCTCTTCACGTGGAGCGACGCGAAGAAGAAGTACTACTTCGAGGACATGCACCGCTGGGCGACGTACTGGGGCGTCCCGTTCAAGTTCCCGACGCGCTTTCCCATGGGGAGCCTCAAGGCCATGCGCACGTACCTCGCTCTCCCCGAGGCGCGCCGGGCCGCGTTCCGCGAGGCGACGTTCCGCGCGTACTGGGCCGAGGACCGCGACATCGCGGACGACGGCGTGCTGCGAGAGCTCGTGGGCGCCGAGGCCGATGATGTGCTGGCGCGTACGCAGGACCCGGCGGTGAAGAAGGAGCTCGTCGACGCGACGCAGGCCGCGGTCGCCGCCGGCGTATTCGGGGCGCCGACGTGGGTGGTCGACGGGAAAGAGCTCTTCTGGGGGCAGGACCGCATCCCGCTGGTGGAGCGCGCGCTGAAGGGCTGACGACCGCCGGAGCCTCGGGTCAGGCCTTCCGCGCGTCGAGCCGCCGGCGCCCCACCGCGGTCAGCAGCGCGGTCAGCGCCAGGAACGCGAATCCCATGATGCCCGGGCTGAGCGACTCGGCGGTCCCGACGAGGAGGATCTGGGAGCGCTGGTTGGCGTCCTCGATGTGGTTGATGTTCTCGCAGACGGTCGCGAAGTCCGAACAGATGCCCACGAGGATGGCCCAGAAGGTCGCCCGCGACATCCACTGGATGAAGCCCTCGTGCTTCGCGTCGGGTCGGGCCGCATAGAAGCCAGCGGTCGCCAGGCTGATGAAGCCGAAGAGGACCACCACGAACATCGACCAGCCGCCGTCGCGGAAGAGGGTCACCATCGTCGTCATGGTACCGAGAACGCAGCCCGGCCTGCCTTGTGACTGCTTTTTCGTTGTCACGGACCGCCGGCGCGCGCGTTCATGGGGAGGACGTGCGCGATCCCACCGAGCGACCCCTGGTCGATTCCCTCCGCCGAGGGGAGGCGTCTGCCTTCGACGCCGTCTACGCGAAGTACCGCGCGCGCATCTACGGATTCCTGGTCCGCCTGTGCCGGCGGCCCGATGTGGCCGAAGATCTCTTCCAGGAGACCTTCCTCAAGCTCGCCCGGAACGCCCCGCGGCTGGCCGAGGACACCGATCTCGCCGCGTGGCTCTTCACGGTGGCCCGCAACGCGTGGGTCAGCCACCGCCGCTGGTCCATGCTCGACGTCAGCCGACTCGTGGCCCTCGAAGACGACGCCCTCCCCGCCGCGAGGTCGCCCGATCCCGACGCGCGAGCCGACGCGGCGCGCGCGATGGAGCGGATGGAACGCGCGCTGGCGTCTCTCCCGGCCGCCTCGCGCGAGGTGTTGCTTCTGGTCGGCGTGGAGGGCTTCGAGCAGGACGAGGTCGCAGGCATGCTCGGCATCAAGTACGACGCACTTCGCCAGCGACTGACCCGGGCACGCGCCCAGCTTGCCGAGAGGCTCGCGATGGTGGAAACCTTGGAGGTACCGGCATGAGCCCCATCGTAGAGAACGACGACGACCTTCGCGCCCTGCGCGAGCTCGGGTCCATCGAGCCGCCGCGAGAGCTGGCGGACCGTGTGAGGCGGAAGGGCCGCGCCGAGCTCACATCGGCGGCGGCGGGGAGCTGGCTGACCCTGGCGACGCGGGCGTGGACGAGGGTGGGACTGCCGGTCGCGCTCGCGGCGACGGTGGTGGGATACCTGTCGTGGGCGGTGACGTCGGCGAGCGCGCTGTATCGGTAGGAGGGGCGAGCTCACGCCGGCAGGGCGTGAAGCTCGCTCGTCCCATGGATCTCCGCGTAGCCGCGTCGCAGGCCCCAGCACTTGGTCTGGACCGCGCACAGGGCGCACTCTTCGGTCTTCAGGAACTCGCCGGTGTCCAGATCCTTCGGCAGATCCAGGAGAGCAAACTCGCGCACGTCACCCGGGACGAGGCACAACGGGAGGCCACACATCGACTCCAGGCCAAACACGCGCACGCCCAGGCGGCGGGCCTCCACCAGCGCCTCCGCGATCGCGGGCAGGGCGTCGGCGTACCGCGGAATGAGGTCGCGGTCGCGCGGGACGAGGTCGGTCGAAGGCCCGACAAACGAGATGTTGAGCGTCGCCCGGGGCCAGCGGGCGGCCATGACGCGCACGTGGTCGACGAGCTCGCCCCGGTTCTTCTCGCAGACGACGTAGTTGACCATCACGCGGATCTTCGACGCATGCAGGTTGTCGATGCCCGCTACCGTGCGCGCGAACGTGCCGGGGGCTTCGGTGACTGCGTCGGAGACTGCCCCCGTGACGCCGTGCAGCGAGACGAAGGCCTCATCGAGGCCAGCCTCCTCGAGGCGCCGCACCAACGACGCGTCGTCCAGGCGGAGGGCGTTGGTCTGGAGGACGATCTCCCCGGTCGAGACCGATCGGGCCAGGCGCACCCATTCGACGAGGCGTGGCTCGAGCGTCGGCTCCCCGCCGGAGAGGGCGATCCGCTGGCTGCGCCCGCCCGCGGTCCGGATGGCGGCCTCGACGGCCTCCGGCGGTGGCGAGGGTAGGTGCGTGGAGACGAAGCAAAACGTGCACGATTGGTTGCACCGGAAGATGACGCGGATGGTCTCCTCGTAGCGGGTCGAGCCGTCCGCGCCCGCGGAGACGTGACGGCTCGTGAGCTCACGGGCGATCTGGTCGTCGATGCTCGAGATGACGGTCAGCCGGCGTCGCGTGCGGTCGTCGTCTACCGGGTGCATGGCGGGAACGCCGAAGCGGGCGACGTGCGCCTCGGCCACGCCGGGGCAGCGCTCCCGGAGGTTGCACTCGGCGCATGCGGGCAGGTGCGTGTAGCCGGGGCGAGCAGGAGCGCCCTTGGTCATGGCGTACAGGCGCGTGACCCGCGATCGCGTGCGGCGGTCGAAAGCGCACGGGGGCAACGGATCGCCCGTGCTCATGCGGACCGCGACGCCGGCATGGCGAGCGGCCAGCTCCAGGGACAGGACCGCCGCGGCGGCGACGGGGAACGGCAGGAGCTCGCCGGGGTCGGCGGCATCGACGGGAAAGGCGACGACGAGAGCGCGCAGCGCATCGCCGAGCGATTCGCGCAATCGAGACGGGAGCAGCGCCAGATGGTCCGTCGTGGACTTCACGAGCGTGACCGCGGCCTCGAGCGTCACTCCCGCCCCGGCCAGCGCTTGCATGCCCGCGAGCGCCCTCGTGAACCCCCCGGGGTCTCGCGTCAGCTCGTCGCACGCGTCACCGAAAGCCGGCGTATTGACGCGCGCGACGTCCAGCCCGGCATCGCGAAGCTCTTTCGCGCGCGGCGCGTCGACGAGTGTCGCGTTCGTCTCCAGGGTGATGCGCTCGGCACCGCTGGAGCGCGCGTGCGCCACCAGCGCCGCGAGGTCCCTGCGCATCGTGGGCTCTCCTCCGGTGAGCGTCAGCTCGCGCGATCCGGCGGCCAGCGCCTCGTCGATGCGCGCACGTACCGCCTCGCCGACGACGAAGGCCCGGCTATCCTGAGCCGCGCGGCGAGTGCACCACGTACACGCCTGATTGCAGCGCATGTTCGTGACGACGGAGGCCGTTCGGGGAGCGTCCATGTGCGCGCGACCTCACTCTCCCACGACTCCGGCCGGCCGCGCGAGCTGGGCCGGCGGGTACGACATTGGGTGCCAACTGGCGGGTCCGCTGCCTCGTGTCGCGAACGATGTAGAGTAGAGCGATGCGAAGCTGGGGGTTCGCCGCCGCCTTTGCCGCCGCCCTCGCCGGGCTCGTGGTGCTGTTTCTGGCCTGTGGGCCCAATCAGACGTCATCTTTCTGCGGGGGCCCGGCGTGCGGTCCCGACGGAAGCACGCCCACGGACGGCACCATCGGCAGCCTCACCGGCGACCACGGCTCTCCCCAGAGCCTCGCCATCATGCCCGCCAATTCGACGCTGGCCGTCACGGATCTCTCGAACCCGCCCACCGCGCAGCTCACCGCGCAGCTCACCTTCACGGACGGCACGAGCATCGCGGTCCCCGCGAGCTGGACGATCGACCGCTTCGACATCGCCTCGATCGGCTCGGGCAGCGGTCTCGTGCAACCGACCGGGACAGTCTTCGGCAAGGCGACCGTGACGGCCCTGGCGCAGGGGCTCTCCGGGACGACGACGGTGACGGTGACCGTCCAGGCGACCGTCAACACCAGCAACTTCCCGCCGGGCGACGTGACGACGCTCGCCGGCGCCGTGGAGACCGACCCCGCGGTCACGGTGCTGGCCTACCCGTACGACAAGACGGTGTTCCCCACGGGCCTCGTGGCCCCACAGATGATGTGGGACCTGGGCTTCGCAGGCGACGAGTACGAGATCCACCTGGTGGCGCCGAACTTCGACCTTGCCGTGCTGACGACGGCAGACCCGCCCAGCCGGTACACGCTCCCGCAGGCGCTCTGGAATACCTTCGTCGGCAGCGCCGCCGGCGGGGACGCGACGGTCGAGCTTCGTCGTCTCTCGGCGGGCGTGGCGTACCTGAGCGTCACCGAGACCTGGACG
>Ga0182030_10003921_pt1 | contig 31761 bp, 25 predicted proteins | sample 812S3MmetaG_FD_121299 | JGI IMG/M metagenome (GOLD analysis project Ga0182030, IMG submission 121299) | Permafrost microbial communities from Stordalen Mire, Sweden - 812S3M metaG (Illumina Assembly) | ecosystem: Environmental > Terrestrial > Soil > Wetlands > Permafrost | place: Sweden... | reverse complement strand
CGAATATGGGAAATCCGTCCGTTCGGTTCGATGAGGGGCGGGCGAGAGTCGGTCATTGGCCTTGTGCCTCTCAATCCGACCTCCCCGCCTACTCTACCAGTTCATCCCAAAAATTTTAACGTTGAAGCCGGCCCAAGCTGGCCTAAATTGATTAGGTTGCAAATTTTCGCGGTTGACGATTCTCACCGCACACCGCAACGTTGAACTGCTTTTGTCACAGGAATGAAGACCATTCTTTTCGTATGCACGGGTAATATCTGTCGCAGTCCGATGGCTGAGGGCCTTTTTCGCCACGCCACCCAGGGCCGCACGGATTTCCAGGCTATTTCCGCCGGGGTCGGGGCCATGGAAGGCCAGCCACCCAGCGCCCATGCCGTCCGCGCCCTCAAAGAACTGGGCATAGATATTTCCCATCAGCGCAGCCGCATGCTCACCCCCGATCTGATCGAACGCGCCGATTACATTTTTGGCATGACCCACACTCATGTCGATTCCATTAACCTCCTCTTCCCGCACGCTGCCGAGAAGACCTTTCTCCTGCGGGAATTTGACGAAACCCTCGACGAATTCGAAAAGGACATTACCGATCCCATTGGCGGTTCCTACGAAACCTATGCCTATTGCCGCGATCAGATCGAACAAGGCATCTTCTCCATGCTCAATTTCATCGAGCAGACCACCGAAGCTCCGCCCGGCCCCCTTTCCACAGCCAAAACCCGCTGCGCGATTGGCTGCGATCACACCGGTTTTCGTTTGAAAGAGGCCCTTAGGGATTATTTGCATGAAAAAGGCATTTCCTTGACCGATGCCGGGGCCAATTCTCCCGACGTCAGCGACTACAGCGATTATGCCCGGGCGGTCGGAGACTTGGTCTCGAGCGGCCGCTCGGAATTTGGCATTCTAATTTGTTCCACCGGCGTGGGCATGAGCATGGCCGCGAATAAAATTCCCGGCGTGCGTGCCGCGCTCGTCTTTGACGAGAGCATGGCCGCTCTTTCCCGGCAGCACAACAACGCCAATATCCTTTGCCTGGGGGCCAGCAACACTTCCCCGGGGCAGGCCCGAAAAATTCTGGACGCCTTTCTGGCCGCGCAATTCGAAGGCGGCCGACACGAACGACGCATTAATAAAATGGAAACACCCAACACCCCCTCTCATCTGCGATTAAAAACTATCGATCCCGACGTCGCCAACGCCATCTTTTTGGAACGGCAGCGCCAGCAGGAAAACATCGAACTGATTGCCAGCGAAAACTTCGTCAGCCCCGCCGTTCTCGAAGCGCAAGGCTCGGTCCTGACCAATAAATATGCCGAGGGCTATCCCGGCAAGCGCTGGTACGGCGGCTGCGAGAACATGGACACGGTCGAGCGCCTGGCCATTGACCGCGCCAAAAAAATCTTCGGGGCCGAACACGCCAATGTCCAACCGCATTCCGGCAGCCAGGCCAACATGGCCGTCTATTTTTCCGTCCTCAAGCCGGGCGACAAAATGCTGACGATGGACCTCAGCCACGGTGGCCACCTGACCCACGGCAACAAAGCCAATTTTTCCGGCCACTTCTTTGAAATCATCCATTACGGCGTGCGCAAAGACACCGAGATGATCGACTACGACCAACTGCAAAAAATGGCCCGGGAACACCGGCCCCGCATGATCACCGTGGGCGCCAGCGCTTATTCGCGCTTCATTGATTTCGAACGCATGGGCGAGATCGCCCGTGAGATCGGGGCCTATTTGCTCGCCGACATCGCCCACATTGCCGGTTTGGTGGCGGTCGGCCTTCATCCCAGCCCCATCGGACATGCCGACTTCGTCACCACCACCACGCACAAAACGCTCCGCGGCCCTCGCGGCGGTTTGATCATGTGCAGGGAAAAATACGCCAAGGACATTGATTCTCAGGTCTTTCCTGGTATTCAAGGCGGACCGCTCATGCATGTCATTGCCGCCAAGGCGGTCTGCTTCCAGGAAGCCATGCAACCCGCGTTTAAGGCCTATCAGGCGCAAATCATCGCCAATGCCAAAACCCTGGCCGAAGGGATAGCCAGTAATCATTTCCGGCTCATCAGCGGCGGCACGGACAACCATCTGATGCTCGTTGATGTCGGCGGACGGGGATTGACCGGCAAAGAATGCCAGAACGCATTGGATGAAGCGGGAATTACTATCAACAAAAACACCATCCCTTTCGAGACGCGCTCCCCGTTTCAAGCCAGCGGCATCCGCCTGGGAACCCCGGCCGTGACCACTCGCGGCATGAAAGAAGCGGAAATGGCCGCCATCGCCGACATGATCAGCGAAGTACTGCTGGATATTAAAAATCTTGACACCGCGCACAAGGTAAGAGATCGTGTGCGCGAATTAACGGCAAGATATCCGTTGCCGTATTAAGGGGATTTTTTGGGTAAATCCCCCGATTGGCCTGCCGATTTGAATAAAATCAGATCTTTAGCATCCAATTGGAAGACGTACTGGCCCCGCCCAATGCCCCAAATTTAAACTTTATTTTACTTATGCCCAAAGCTGCCACTAAAAAGGCTCCCCGGAAAGGCCCTAAAGCCGCCGCGCCCGTCGCCGCCGCCGCGCGCGAGATTCCCGACGCACCCCCTGTTTCACCGCCGCAAGATGACGCCAAACTGGAACCTCCCACCCGTGCGGTGGAACCCCAGGCGCCCGCCGAACCCCGTCCTGCCGTCAGCACCCCTGCTCCGATCAGCATGAACATCGCCGAGTTGCAGGCCATGGCCATGCCGGACCTCAATCACAAGGCCCGGGAAATGGCCATCGAGAATTTTGGCACCATGCGCAAGCATGAGTTGATTTTCCAGATCCTGCAAAAAAATGCCGAGCGCGCGGGGGTTCTGTTCTCCGAAGGTGTTTTGGAAATCTTGCCCGAAGGCTTCGGTTTCTTGCGCTCCCGCAGTTTTAATTACCTCCCCTGCCCCGAGGATATTTACGTCTCGCCTTCCCAAATCCGCCGCTTTGATCTTCAAACCGGCAATCTCATCGCCGGCCAAATTCGCCCGCCCAAAGACAAGGAACGGTTTTTTGCCCTGCTCAAAGTCGAAGCGGTCGATACGGAAGATCCCGATAAGGCCAAGGACAAAACGCATTTCGACAATCTGACGCCTCTCTTTCCGACCAAGCGCTATTTGCTTGAAACCTCCGCCGACGAGCTTTCGACCCGCGTTTTGGATTTGGTTTGCCCCATCGGCAAAGGCACGCGCGGCTTGATCGTCGCCCCGCCCCGCACCGGCAAAACCGTTCTGATGCAAAAGCTGGCCAACGCCATTCTCAAGAACAATCCCGAGGCGTATTTGTTCATCCTGCTCATTGACGAACGGCCCGAGGAAGTGACCGACATGGAGCGTTCCTGCCGCGGCGCCGAAGTCATCAGTTCGACCTTCGACGAACCTCCCGAACGCCACGTGCAGGTGGCGGAGATGGTCATTGAAAAAGCCAAGCGCATGATCGAGCACAAACGCGACGCTGTAATTCTTCTTGACTCAATCACCCGCCTGGCCCGCGCCTACAACACGATTCAGCCCCACTCCGGCAAGATTCTCTCCGGCGGTGTCGATGCCAACGCGCTGCACAAGCCCAAGCGCTTTTTCGGTGCGGCCCGCAACATTGAGGAAGGCGGTTCGCTGACCATTATCGCCACCGCGCTGATTGACACTGGCTCACGCATGGACGAAGTCATCTTCGAAGAATTCAAAGGCACCGGCAACATGGAAGTCCATCTGGACCGCCATTTGGTTGACAGGCGCATTTTTCCTTCCATCAACGTCGAGCTTTCCGGCACGCGCAAGGAGGAACTCCTTTATCATCCCGAGGAGTACAACAAAGTCGTCATCCTGCGCCGCGCCCTGACCGGCGTGCCGCCGGTGGAAGCCATGGAACTCCTTTTGGGAAAACTCAAGAAAACCGGCAGCAACATCGAGTTTCTCCTCGGCATGGCCGTGGGCTGACCACCGCCTGATGCCCGGTCAAGCCTGCTGGCCCGCTGCGATTTTTGTCACAATGTGGGATGCGGCCAGAAAGCCGAATGTGCCGGTCACAAAGCTGGCCGTCCCGTAGGCGGTTTCGCAGCCGCCGCGCAAATCGCAGCCCGCTTCCGGTTGCACCGCTGCTTCCGGCGAGAAGACACAGGGCACATGGAAGAGTTCCTTGGTCTCGCGCGGAAAACCAAAGTCATCCCTCAATTTTTTGCGCACGCGTTGCAGCAGGGCGTCGTGCGTGGTTTGCGACAAATCTGCCAGCCGCACCGCGGAGGGATCCCTGCGCCCCCCTGCCGCTCCGGCGCAAACCAGCGGAATCTCTTGTTGACGGCAGGAAGCTATGAGCAGGCACTTGTTTGGCACCTGGTCAATGGCATCCAGCACCCAATCGTAGTGCGGTTGAAGAATTTCTTGCGCGGTTGTCTCGGTGAAAAACTCAGCCAGGGCGCGAACCTGACATTCCCGATTGATCGCCTGAATGCGAGCGGCCATGACCGCCACTTTGGGCTGGCCAATCACGGAATCCAATGCCGGCAACTGTCGGTTGACATTGCTCACGCAAACGTCATCCAGATCAACCAGAGTGATGTTGCCCACCGCGCTGCGGGCCAGCGCTTCCGCCGCCCAGGATCCAACGCCGCCGATACCCACCACACAAACATGGGCCCGGCGCAGCCGCTCCAATCCCGCCGCCGTGTAAAGCCGCGCTATTCCCCCAAACCTCGCATCAAAATCATCCATAAGCGGCAAAGGCTAACGCAGCCCGGCAAAATGCTTGTCGGCAAAATCGAGAAAGTATTTCCAGTCCTGCCGCGTCATCGAGTGCTTTCCGGGCCGGATGAAATATCCCAGATTGCTGTCAATCAATTGATTTGTCCCGGGCATCGTGGAGGCGGCCAGGCCTTCGGCGCCAGTCAGGCGATAAGCTCCGCTCGCTGCTTGCAGCATTGCAAAGGCTCCCGATGGATTGGTCCACGTATCCTCCACCGCGCCACCCAGCAAAACGGGCCGCGGCGCGCATAGCGCGATCAGGCAGTTCTGGTCGAAAGGCAGCCGGTTGGTTTGGTCGTTGAACTCTTTAAACTCGCCGCAAAACCAGTGCGGAAACCGGGTGTTAATCTGTTTGACTGACTCGCCAATTGTGCTGCGGCTCGGAGCCGTGCCTCCGCAGCCGGCTTGCAAAGGCACAATCAGGGCCACCCGGTCGTCAAAGGCCCCGGCCAGGATTGTCGCCTTGCCGAAACGCGAATGACCGACCAGGGCAATCCGCTTGCGGTCAATATCCCGGTCGTGCCTTAGATAATCCACAGCGCGTTGCATCCCCCAGGCCCACGCTGCGATTGTTCCCCAATCATCCGGCGCGCGAGGCGCATGGATCAATTCACGCACGCCGCCTTCCGCGTTGGTTCTGTCCATCTCGACATCACCGCAGAAGTAGGTTGCCACGGCATAGCCGCGGTCAATGGATTGTTCAAGCGCCCAAGTGGCGGATTCCCTGCCTCGCCCCGCTTCTGTGGCGTGGTTATCCACGACACCGGGAAGTTTTGACGGCATCCAGGCGGTGATTAGCGGCACGTTGGTGTCATCCACTAATGTGCTGTTGCCGCTGAAGTTCATCCCCAGAAAAACCGGCGCGGGTTTGGTTCGCCGATTTGGAATCACCATTAACAAATGGATCTGGGGCGCGGGGGCCTTGCCCAGGTTGACCGTCACCAATTTGAGCGTGGCTTTGCCCTGGAAAAAATTCTTGTCAGTATAAGTGACTTTCCCCGTGACTTTCACAGGGGGCGGAAACCAGCCGTACATGTAATGCTGGAATAGCCCCTTCAATTCCGGACGCCGTTTTTTGAGCCATTCCTTTTTGGTGGTCACCGGCTTGCCATCCAGCATCACCAGCGCATCGGGCACTTCTGGCCGCAATGGAAGGTCCGAAGCGGGAGGAAAAGAATCGGCGGCAGCAGCGCCAAAAGCGGCCAGGAGAACCATCGTCAAAATGGCGCGAATCCTCATAACAATCTACTTGCTGATGGATTCCCTCGGACGTCCCACGCGGTAGCCGTACAATCCATAAAATGCGACATAGGCAAAAGCCGCCATTGGGACCACGAATGAAGACTGAATGCTGAATCTATCCGCGACCGCGCCTTGCAAGTACGGCAAAACTGCGCCCCCAATAATGGCCATGACCAATAATGAAGATCCCTGGCTCTTCAACGGACCCAATCCCTCGATGGCCAGCGAAAAAATGTTGGACCACATCACGGAGCAAAAAAGTCCAATGCCAAGAATCGCCCATCTGGCGCTCTCCCCCACAGTCGAAATGCCGATGCCTAAAAGGATAAGGATCATGAAGCTAAAAAGCGCCAGCATCCGATGAGGACTGGATTCGCCCAGGAAGAAAGCGATCAGCAAAACCGCCAAAAGCACACCGTAGTGCCAGGCGGTGCCGAAGTTACAAACCTCCGCCGCCTGCGGCGCCCAATCTTGATGCAGAAGCCGGGCGATGCCGGAGAGGTTTAAAATCACAATGAACGCGACTACCGGGATCAAGATGACGAGGGTGTGTTTGATCGAGTTCCGCAAATCACTCAGAGCGAAAGCGCCCATAAATCTTCCGATCATAAGTCCGCCCCAATAGTAGGCCACATAGGGGCTGGCGGCAGCGTGGGACAGCCCCGCGATTCGAGGCTCGCCCAGAAAGTTGATGATTAAACTGCCGACCGTAATTTCGCCGCCAACGTACATGAAAATAGCCACCATCCCCAAGGCAGTATGCGGACGCTTCAATGCGCCCAGGCTGCGGCTCATCTTCTCGGTATTGGTGAAGTTGGGGACATGCGCAAATTTGAAAAACACGGCCAGGAGCAGGAAGGCGATGGTAAATCCAATATACGGAATCTTGACGGCGGCCGCCCCATGCGCGTCTTTGGACGTGAAATACGTGAACACCAAAAACCCTCCGATGATAGGGCCAAGAGTGGTGCCAAACGAATTGAACGCCTGAGATAGATTCAGCCGGCTTGAAGCCGTCCGCTCAGGTCCCAATATTGTCACATACGGATTTGCCGCGATTTGAAGAATGGCCAGGCCGAGGCCAATAACGCATAGCCCAAGGAGAAACAATGGATAAGAAATGGTCACCGCCGCGGGATAGAATAGCGCGCAACCGGAGGCGGTGATTAGTAAACCCACGATGACGCCGTTCTTATAGCCGATGCGATTGATCGGATCGCCGGAGAACATCGAAATGACCAGGTAAATCAGCGCTCCCAGGCCGTAGCCGCCAAAAAAAGCGCCATCAACCAACATCGCCTGTTTGTAATGCAGGTGAAACGCATCTTTGAAACGCGGAATAAGGATGTCATTCCAGACCGCGATAAAGCCCCACATAAAAAACAGAATGGTCATAATCGCGAAGGGGCCGCGATAAGTTTGACCAGTGCCTTCTTGGGGGCCGGATACGGTTCGGTCGGCAGAACTGCTGGGATTTGCCATATCTACTTGGCCGCCCCGTTCCTTTGATCGAGTTTCCGCAAGGCAAAAGCGTAAGCGCCCAACGCCACTGCCTCGCTGGTGCCAAGCCGCGACATCCCCACGCCGACGCGCTGGAGCGGATCGTATTGCACTTTCCGTTTGCCGCCCGGCACAGTGACAACACGCGTCTCGCCAGCCAGAAACTTTTTCAATTGCGCGGAATCTTCGAGATTGAACGCGTGGGAGGCCAGCCGTCGGAATTTGTTTCCCTTGGGATCGGTATACATGCTGTTCAATTCCGCTGTGAGGGCCGGCAGGAATAAAGGCGCGGCCCCTGATAAACCCCCGCCAATCACTGCCAGTCCGTCCACCAGTGTCAGGGCGTTGCCCAGGGCATCGCCTACGACTTCGCCCAATTGACGGAACGCTTCAAGCGCGGCGGCTTTGTCGCCAGGAGCCTTGCCCTGGCCGATGTCGAAAATACCCTTCGGTTCGGGCGCTTTATCGAAAGGCAAACCTGCCTTCTCCGCATACACCCGCCGCACCGCGCGGATGCTGGCCCCTTCTTCGGCGTTCATTTGCGGTTGTGACTTGTGGCGCAACAGCCACACTTCGCCCGCCATCGAGTTGTCGCCTCCAAAAAGCTCGCCATTGCGCACAATGCCGCCGCCAAAACCGGTGCCAAGCGTCACGCCAAACAGGTTGTTGAATTGCTTCGGGCTGCCAGCCTTTTTTAGCAAACCATTTATGTAAGGCAGAAAACCGCCGATGGCTTCACCATAGACAAACAGGTCGCCGTCATTATTGATGAACACCGGAATACCGAACTTTTCCTCCAGCATCGGCCCAAGCGCAACCCCACCGCGAAATCCAGGCAAATTTCCCAAGTCGCCAATAATCCCGTTGGGATAATCCGCCGGCCCTGGAAACGCAAAGCTGATGGCCGCGGGAGATTGGGGGCATTGTTTCTTGACGCGCGTGAAGCCTTCGACGAGGTTGGCCAGACACTGATCCAGTTTGTCGCCGTTGGAGGGCAAGGCGACCGTTTCCGTGATGGATTTATTGCCGCGCATGGCGGCAAAACGGAAATTAGTGCCCCCGGCGTCGAGGGTCATGACGATTCGATTGTCGATGCTTGAACTCATAAATTTATCTTAGGCTTGGACGGTGGTTGGGGACGTTTTAGCGGTGGGTTGGGGCTTGCCGCCGCTTTTAAGGGAGAGCAGCAACAGATACGCGAAGCACGCGGCAGGGACAACGAAGGCCAGAGCGCCCATTTTCAAATCCAACAATTCCCCCATAACCAAGGGCACCAGAGCACCTCCTGAAATTGCCATGCACATCAGCCCACTCAATTCGTTGGCTCGATCGGGCCTCTCTTCAACGGTGATCGAAAAGAGCATCGGCCAGATATTGGCGAAACCCAACCCGGCAGCGATGACTCCTGCAAGACTAAGCCATTTGGAGCCCGCCATCATGGCGGCGGCACCTACCAATCCTAGCAGCGCGGAGAGTCGGAAACAGTTACGCGCGCTCATCAGGGTGAGAACCGCTCCACCCAAGAGGCGGCCAATGGTGAGCATTAAAAAGAAGAGTGTTGGGCCATACTTGCTGGCATCTTTATCGTCCATGCCGAATTTCTGCATGGTAGGCTTGAGAAACCGGCCCATCGAAGACTCCGCGCCAACATAAAGAAAAATACCCAGCACCGCCAAGAGAAAGATAGGCTCCTTTAGCAGACTAAGGCTGGATCCAATGCTTGGTGGTTCATCGGCTTTGGTTTCGCTAACCTTCACGAAGGCGACAGAAACGAACGCCAGGACCATGAGGACACAAAAGAATGGAAAGGCACTACGCCACCCCAGCGTTTTGAGCATTACCAGCGAGGCCAGGGCAGTGACCAGATAAGTGGACGCTGTACTGCCGACGCCTTTGATCCCTTGAGCAAAACTGAGGTTGCGGCTGTAGGCTCCCGGCGGACTTACGTCGCGCATAATCGGGTTGCCGGCCACTTGCAGGAAGGTCGTTCCGACGCCGAGCATAAAGATGCACGCCAGCAAAACAGGGAAACTTGGCGTTTGGAACGACGGAATAACGAGAGCGGCGGCGTTTATGCCCAATCCTAACAAGAGCACCTTTTTCTTGCCGATGCGCGCCGCCAGCAATCCGCCGGGAACGCTAAAGACGGCAAAGGCGATGAAGACAACGAAGGGCAGTAACGTGGACATCACGTTGCTGATCTGGTAGGCGTCCTTGACAGCGTCTGCGTTTGGCCCCATTGCGTCAGCCAACCCCATTAGGAAGAAGGCCAGGAATATCGGAAGTGTTTTTATTCTCATTGTTTATCCTCTGTGTATATGTTCCAGGTTTACGGATTCATTCCTTGGGCCTGGAGCGAAACTTTAACGGGCGCAAAAATTTCCGCCAGTCAAAAATTCAGCCGCCAAAATGGCGGGACGCCAAGCCTTGCTCCATTTACTTTCGCTCTTGACCTGACGCCGGCCCCGCTTTAAGCACTGACTCATGAAAATTTGCCTGTTTGGCATCTCCGGTATTCCTGCGGGCAACCATAATATCAAGGACCCTCGCCTGGATCAGGCCCATAAATTGGTGGAAGCGCAGAAGAAAATTTATGCGCAGGTGGTCCTGGCGGACGAAAAAGAAATGGCGGTGTGCGATGCCATCCTGACCAGCCGGGCGGCCTTGAGCGACCTGTTGATGAAGGACCTGGATTTTGTCGAAACGCGCCTGGGACGCGATGCGGGCGAGGCGGAAAAAAAAGTGCTGCAAAAAATGGCGGATGGGCTGGTCAGCGAGACGCCCGTTTCAAAACTTGGTTTGACAGCGGAGGATTTGGCGGCGGTTTCAGCGCACGCATTTGTTACCAACCGGCCGGTGGTGGTGGCGGAGGAGGCGGATCTGGCGGCGCCGGACGCCTTGCTGGTGCGGGCGTTTGCGGAGAGCGGGTTTATCAGCTTTCTGACCGTCGGCGGAAAAGAGAATCGCGCCTGGCCCATACGGGCCGGCACGACGGCTTGGGAGGCGGCGGGCACCATTCACACGGATATGCAGAAAGGGTTCATTCGGGCGGAAATTATCGGTTTCCCCGATTTCGCCGAGGCGGGCGGGGAAACGCAGGCGAAGCGCGCCGGGAAGGTTCGGTTGGAACTCAAGACTTACGTCATGCAGGACTATGACGTGGTAAATTTCCGGTTTAATAAATAGGGCCTTATGCAAAGAGCTAAAGGAACTCCAAAGTTAATTGCCGACCGTTCCCGCCCCGCCGACAGCGGTGATGGTCATGGGTTTTGAAATGGTCGGCGTTTCCGTGGAAGAACCAGGGCCTTTGATTATAATTTCTCCATTGGTTGGAACATTCGCCACGCCCAATGCCATCGTATTGTAGGGTGTCGCCCAAGTACCGTTGCCGGCGCTGGCAAGGCCGAACTGCACATAGACCAGTCCACCCTGGGTAAAACAAAGGGCATCGATGGTGCCTTGCCCGATGGGCGAACCCCAGCCGGTGCAAAGATCATAACCAGTCGTGGCGGAGAACTCGGTTGGGCTGCTGCTGTTGAAGTTGTTGCCGTTGGTGATGTCGTGAAAGAACTCGGTATATCCTGCGTGCGTGCCGGTCCAGTAAATGGATGGATTGGCGAAGCCGACGAACGGCAAGCCTTCAAGTGCCGCCAGTTGATTGGCCAGCGCCATGAACCCCGCCCAGAGTGGTGTCGCAACGCTGGTGCCATAGTAATACTGTGATTCGCCGGGATTGCTTATGTCCGGTTCATAGGTATAAACAACCACCAGGTCCGCAACCATGGCGACATCGGGCATGTTCCGCATGGTGGTCGAGCCTCCGTTGGCCGACATGTTGATGCCCTGTTGGTACCAAGGAAGTGAGTAAGTGGGGCTGATGCCGCCGCCGCTTTCTCCGTATGGGTAGTCCGATGGGTTGTTCCAGACTTTTTCCGAACTCCACGCGCCACCAGTGCCGCTCATCGTCAACTCCGTCCCGCCGACCAGGGTGACGTAAGGATCGTCAAAAGGTGACAACACATTAGTCCCTGTGGTGGCGCCACTGTCGCCAGAAGATTGGAAGAACGACTGTCCCTGAGCCGCAAGCTCCTGGAATATTTCGTCCGTGTTTCCGCTTCGTTCGTAGGCAACGGATGAACTGAGTTGTTTGGCCGCATTGTCGGTTGCCATGCGATTCAAGGCGTCGTCCGGGGGCGGCGGGTAGGGTGCGTTGGTCGAAGGCGGGGGAAGTTCGTAAACGATCACGCTCGCCAGGCCAGGCGCGATGGCGATGGCCATCTCGATGTCCAGCTCCACTTCCTCATACGAAAGCGGGTAGGCGGTGTTGGCAAGGGGGTTTCCGGTGGCCCCATCCAAAAGCACAGTAGTTAGCTTAACGCTGGGCAGACTGTTGGTATGCTCGTATATGGCAACAAGATTGGAGTAGAAGCCGTCATATTCCAAAAGACCCACGGATTGTCCGGAGCCATCATAACTCACGCTGGGTGCGTAAGCTGTGCGGAGATCTTTGGCCGTAAATTCCCCATCTGGTCCCGAGCCCCCCTGATCATACGGCGTCCTGCTCGCGGTCCCGCCAGGGGTAACTTGTGTCAATTTAAGGTGGTGCGGCGTAATATAATTATCCAGCCCGCTGATGGCCAGTACGGGAACTGTCAAGCCAAGGGATGGTTCGACATCGGGGGCGAAGAATGTGCGGGCTTCTGTCGGATGTTGATAGAGGCGCATTGTCACGTGGAAAACTCTCTCGATGTCGGCCACCGATACCCTGACGTCGAGCAGTTTCCGGTTCGGATGCGTGCTGGTCACGGTCAGGCCGTTGGACTTGGCGAATTCGATGAGGGCCTGATAATCCTGTTCCGTCGGCCCAAATCTCTCGGTGAACTGTTGGGTCGTCAGATACCGCCGGAAATCCGGATTACCGGGAGTATAAAGTTCTTGCAGGAATTTGTTAAAGTGCTCCTTGTTGCGCATCGGCAGCCCGATGGCCAATTGGAAAGTCGTTGTGGTCGGAAGACGGTCAACAGGGGCCAAGTTCAGATCGGTAACCGCTTTTGGCACATGGCCATGCAGGACTTGCCTTTCCGCCGCCTGAGCCGGCAGAGCGAAGAGAAGTAAAAGAAACAAGCCGGCCGCCATTTGGGAGAGCTTATTCATAAGGCGCGCCTCCATTATTGCAAGGTGACGAGGACGAGCACCATGCCACGGCCTTGCTTCAAGCCGCTCATCGCTTTGCCCAGAATCGCGCCCGAGGCTCTGGCATGATCGGTGACTTTCATGGCGTGGCCCGGGGTGGAGGAGGTTGTTAATAAGTCGCCTGGTTTGATGGGGCCGCTGGAAGCGTCAGCCAGCACGTAAACGCGACCGGTAAGGGCGACATTTTTGCCTCCTTCGAGCAAACCCTGCTGTTGCATCTGAATGCCGGGATTGATGCCATTCGCGCCACTAAGGACGCCTGCCACGCGGGTATCGTAAGGTTGATCACTAACTTTTAGGCGGCCGGGATTTACGTCGTCAATCACGACCACTGAGCCTTGAGGAATGTCGCGGTTGGCGCTCGAAACTTCAAACGGCTCGGCCAGATCAGAACCCCCTTCGACGGTGATCTGGCTGCAGAAGATATGCATGTAGGTGCTGTTTCCCCAGTTGTAAAAAGCGACGTTGGCGATGTTGCTGTTCAAGCTTCCAATCTGTACGTCACTGCCCGATCCATTGCCACCGATGTACGCGTTGATCGGCCCGGCCCCGTTGTACGCGTTGGCCCCGTCTATCTCAACGAAATTGCCGTTCACTTCGAGCGCCTGCGAGGGAGTGCTGGTATTAAGGCCAACGGCGGTTCCGGCAATGATCGTTTTGCTCTGGAGTCCCGGCGTGCCCAGACGCATGACGCCGTTGTCGCTGGAACTTCCCACGTTGCCGATATCGATGTTGTCATTTCCCGATAGGTTGTCGTAGCCGGCTTGATAACCCAGCGCGATGTTGCCGTTGCCGGTAGTGTTTTGATAAAGCGCCTGAACGCCGATGGCCGAGTTGTTGGAGCCAGAGTCATCATCGGTCAGTGCCCAAGCGCCATTAGCTGTGTTGTAATCGCCCGTTACGTAAGAAGGGATGTTGGCCATCGCATTATAACCCGTGGCCGTGTTATAGCTGCCGGTGTTGTTCCATTCAAGGGCCGCGGCGCCAAGGGCCGTGTTATAGCCGCCGGTGTAGTCATGCGCAAGAGCAGACACGCCCAGGGCCGTGTTATAGTTGCCGCTGGCATTGCCGAAAAGCGCTTCATAACCCACCCCCGTATTGGCGGCCCCGCTCAATGAGGCATTGCCCGCTTCTTGACCCGCGAAAAAGTTTTTCGATCCAGTCGATCCGGGATCACTGATCAAGGCAACCGTGGCGGGCAGTTGGGAAAGCGGAATGACGCCAGACACATTCTCCGCCGTGATCGAATACGGCGTGGGTGTCAGTTCCTGGAGAGGAGTGAGCAGGGTAAACGAGCTTCCGCCGTTGCTGCGCACGCCGATCTGCAGCCAGTAAGCCGTGCCGTTGAAGACGGGCCCGAAATCCGCACTGGTGGTGAACAGTCCGTTGCTCACGACGACATCGAGATTCGTTATCGTGCTGCCAATCTGACTGCCGCTGACGCTGGCATTAAACAGTGAAAAGGTCAGATCATAGTTGCCATTGGCAAGGTTGGTCCCGTTATCCAACCGCCCTTGATACGTGAACGCCGTACCTTGGGCAAATACCGGCGAATTGGAAATCATAAGGCCGCCCAAAGCAACAGCGAACGCAAAACGAGTAAACAAGTTTTTCATAGGTTTCGTTCTCCTGGCTGTTGGGTCGTTAGAGGCACATCTGACGTCACCACAACTTTAGAGGTTCACAGCCACGAAACCTGGAGTTGTGGCAGCCGGCCGAGTCTGGCACAAGCTGCGCTGATGAAAATAAGTAAATATCCGTATCATCGTTCACGGACGGAGCCGCCGTCACGATTGAGATTTATTTTTTTGAGCCGTTACGGACCCAGCCGGAAAAACAAGTTTCCAACCGGCGGCGTGATCGTGACGCTGTTGGTCGTCCCTGGGCCGTTGGTGACGATGGCGCCAGTGTAGTTGAGCCAACTATTGGTCCTGGCCAGATTGCTGTTGGTTTGCAGAAAATAGCCGGTCGAAGGCGAAGGCCACGAAATAATCGCGCTGTTGTTCGAATGGGTTATGTAAAGCATCGGCGCGCCCGCGGATTGGACCAGGGCGATCAGACTCCAATAACCACCGGTCAGGGAATAAGGACCGCCGGTCATCGCGCCGCTGGCGTCCTGCTGGCCGATGGTCCCGCTCAGGGAATAAACCGTGCCGCCATTGGTGCCGGTGCTGGTGCCGCCGCCCCCGGCGACTTTATACCAGTCAATGGAATAACTCTGCGCCTGGCCCAAAGCCGGGATGAGCAATCCGAAAAGGAAAATAAACTTTTTCATAGGTTTCTTTTTTTGGCTGCGGACCGTCCGAAGCAGACTGGGCGTTCGCAGAATCAAAGGCTCACAGCCTCAAACCCGGAATTATGACAACGAGGCGAATTTGGCAGAAAGGGCGCTAATGTCAAACAGTAACTTTCCATATTATCGCTTCGTGGCTGCAATTTGTGTTGCAGGAAGGCGCCTCACTTTCTTTCGGCGAGTAATTTCACCGCCGCTTCCAATTCATTCAATCGCGCCGCGAGTGAATCATTTTGTTTTTCCAGCGATTCCACTTTATCAGCTTTTTCCTTCAAGGTTTTGATCTCCGCTGTTTGTTCCTCGACCTTTTGGTGTTGCTTGAGGAATTCATTCAGGAGCATGGCATTGACCGCTTCGTATCGGACGGTGTAAATGTGATGTTGGTCGTCGCGCACCACCAAATCGGGGTCCACCTTGTCCACTTCCTCGGCGATTAGGCCAAATTGCGGAAATCCTTTGGGATCAATCGCCGATTTGTATTTGAAGGTCACGGGCCGCAGGGAATAAAGGGCTTCGCTGGTGCCGGCCATGCTCTTGATGTCTTCCTTGAACCGTCGTGAGGAGGTGGCCGTGCCAAGGCGGCCGCCGGCGTCAACAAAGACTTCCGTTCCTTGTCCGCCAGGAAGGGTGGCGCCCCAAATGCCGGCGATAAGGGTTTCGCCGCTGGCCGTATTGGTCGTGCCGATGCGGATGCCGCCGCTTTCCCCGGACTGGCCAGGGTTGCCAATGTAGATGTTGTTGTTGCCAGTGGTGACAACCATGCCAGCCTGATAACCGAGGGCGATGTTGTTGGTGCCGCTTGAGGTGGCGTTAAGGGCGGATTCGCCGATGGCGGTGTTGGCAGAGCCGGTGTTCCCTGTGACGGTCCCGTAAAGCGCCTGACTTCCCACGGCTACGTTGTTGCTCCCGCTCGTATTGAAAATGAGGGCTTGAGTACCGATGGCTGTGTTATTGTTGCCGTTGGTGTTAAATTCTAGCGCCTCCACCCCAACCGACGTGTTATAGCTGCCGGTCCCGGCTTCCTGCGCAAAGTCACCCATCGCGGTATTATAGAAGCCCGATGAATTCAAGCGGAGGGCCAGGTAACCGACGCCCGTGTTGCCGTAACCGGACACGTTCGACTGGAGGGTGTAATAGCCAACGGCCGTGTTCTCACCATTGCCGGTTAAACTGGGTATGCCGTAGGCAGCAGCATTGTCATTCGCCAGGGCCTCGTAGCCGACCGCCACGATTTGGTTGTCATATCTATTGTTCTCCATTGCGTAAGCGCCGATCGCCGTATTGTTGGAGCCAAACTCATTGAGCTCAAGAGCTTCATAGCCGACGGCTGTATTATAGTCACCCGAAATTGAAAGGTAGAGCGTTCCATATCCCTCAGCCGTGTTGTAGGAGCCGGTGTTGTTCTGCATCGCCGAAAACCCAACGGCGGTGTTTTCAGTGCCAGTATTGTTCCCGAGCGCCACTCCGCCAACTGCCGTGTTGTAGTCGCCGCTATTACCGGATAATGCACTGGTGCCGTAGGCTGTGTTTTCAGAGCCTGTAGTTTTGTAGAGAGCGCCGTTGCCAACGCCCGTGTTCCCGGATGCAGTGTTTGTAAAGTCGCCCGCAACAAGACCGGCGTAAAAGTTTCCATTGCTGTCACTATATAAGAGCGAGTTTGTGCCAGTATAAATGATCGCCAGACTGGGCAAATTTAGATTGCTTGTCAGGGTCAAATTGACAAGCGACACATTCCGTTCATTGTTGGTTATTACCGTGGAGGGCAACTGCGACAGGGGAAGGGTGCCGCTGGTAAGTTGCGAAGCATCGAGATTAGTCAAACCCGCACCGTTGCCATTGATGACGCCGGCGAGGAACGCGCTGGTCTGCCCGCTGCCAATGCGGATGATATTGTTGTCCCCACCCACGCCGGGGTTGCCGATGTCGATGTTGCTGCTCTCGTTGGCCCCAAAGGTGTTGCCCGCCAAAGCCCCCAGCGCGATGTTGTTCGAACCGCCTGGGTTGGAGGAAAGCGCTTCATAACCAATGGCGGTGTTGTCAGAGCCGCTTGTATTGGCCATCAGCGCATGACGGCCATCTGCCGTGTTGTCATTACCGCTGGTGTTATCGGCCAAAGCGCGTTCGCCGCTAGCCGTGTTGTAGGAGCCGTTGGTGTTGTTGCCAAGCGTGGCGAAGCCAAAGCCGGTGTTGTTGGTGCCGTTGGTGTTGCTCTGTAACGACCCGCCTCCCACTCCAGTATTGGCGCCGCCTGTGCCGTTGGAAATGCCTGCGCTCGGACCGGCGTAGAAGTTGTTGTTTTGAGGGGCCACCAAAATGGTGTTGCCTCCCGCATAAACCGTGGCCGGCAAAGGCAGGGTAAAAGTGCCCGCCACCGTTACATTGTCCAACGTTACGCCGCTTTCATTGTTTGTCACCACAATGGCCGGCAATTGGGCGGGCGCGACTATGCCGCTTAATTGCGCCGCCGGAACTGTTCCGGTGACATTGCTCGCGGTGATGGCATACGGCGTGGGGGTAAGTTCCTGCAACGGTGTCAATGGCATGTAGCTGCCGACACCGTTGCTGCGGGTGCTGATTTCCATCCAGATAGAGTTGCCAGTAAAGACGTCCCCAAAGTTGAGGGTGGTCGTGAACAGGCCATTAGTCACGCCGAGGCCGGTTTGGATGACCGTGCCGAATTGCGGCCCGCTGCCCGCCGCGTTGGTATACAAGATGAATTCGAAGTCGAAGAATCCGTTGGCAGGGATGGCATTGGTCTGCAATCGGCCCTGATAGGTGAAGGTCGTGCCTTGGGCTAACGAGGTTTGGACGGACAGGATAAGGCTGCTGAAGGCGGCAGCCAACGCGAGACGCGCATATAAGTTTTTCATAGGATTTCGGTTTTGGCCGTGGGGTCGTCCGCAGCAGACTGGGCGTTGCCAGAATCATAGGCTCACAGCCACGAAACCCGGAATTGTGGCAACCGGTAGAGCTTGACACAACGTCTGCTAATGTCAATCAGTAAAGGCCCGCATTGTTCACGAGGGAAGGATCGGGATCGAGATTGGGATTGGGATTTGGGTTGCAATTGACTAGCCATAAATAGCGATTTGGATGCGCAAAAAATGTCTATAGTTTGCCAATTGAAGTGAAGCCTCCATTGCGGGTATCTTCTACTTTCTTGTCATGCGAGATTTACTGGCGGATATATCGAAAGGAAAGCCGTGTGCGGCTGCCCCTTTGCAAGCCCAGCCGGCTCAAAAAATGGGCCGGGAAAGGATGCTGAAGGCACTGAAATGCTCGCCGGTGGATCGTCCGCCAGTCTGGCTGATGCGCCAGGCGGGGCGTTGTCTGCCTGAATACCGCGCCCTCAAGGAGAAACACACTTTTCGAGAACTCATTCAGGTGCCGGAACTGGCCGCTGAAGTGACTTTGCAACCGGTGCGGCGGTTCGGGTTCGATGCCGCCATTATTTTCAGTGATATTTTGGTTGTGCCCGAAGCATTGGGGCAGGGATTTAGCTTCCGCGAGGGTGGCGGGGTGGAAATGGATTTCGTGGTGCGGGATCGCAATGATGTGCGCCGGCTTAACACCCGCGGAGTGGCGGATCGGCTTCAATATGTGGCCGAGGCCATCCGGCGGGCCAAATCGGAGCTGGGTTTTGGCACGGCTTTGCTGGGCTTTGCCGGTTCACCCTGGACTCTTGCCAATTTCATGCTGGAGGGCGGCAGCGCCAGCGCCCACAGCAAGGCCCTGAAATTGTTTCAACACGATCGCGCGCTCTATGATTCGCTGGCGGAGGAATTGACCCTGGCAGTGATCGAATTTTTGCAGATGCAAATTACCGCGGGCGTGGATGCGATCCAAATTTTTGACAGCGTGGGCGGCCTGCTGCCGGCGGAGGATTTCGACGCGGCATCCGGGAGCTGGATGCGAACCATTGTTTCCGCGCTCAACGGCCAGGTGCCGGTGATTGTCTATTCCAAAGGCACCCGGGATTGGAAGACCCTTGTCCACACCGGCGCGCAGGCCATCGGTATAGATCACGAGATTGAATTGGCCGAAGCCGCCCAACGACTGCCACGCAGTGTGGCGATCCAGGGTAATTTGCCTCCCGAATTGCTGTCCGGCGCGGAACCGAAAGCCGTGGCGGCGGCCACGACCGGCCTGTTGGAATCAATGCGCGGTCGAAACGGATATATTTTTAACCTGGGCCACGGCGTGCCGCCCGACGCCAGAACCGAAAACCTCGAAGCGCTGGTCAAGACAGTGCAAAACTTCGCATGAGCAAATTAAACGTCGATCTTGAATTGGTTCAAAAGTACAACGTGCCCGGACCGCGTTACACCTCCTATCCCCCGGCCCCGCAGTTTACGGATCGCGTGACATGGCCGGAAGTGGCGGCGAAGATTTCACAATCGCAGTCGAGCGAGCGCGGGCTGTCCCTCTATTTTCACATTCCGTTTTGCGAGTCGCTTTGCTGGTATTGCGGATGCACCACCGTCATCACCACCCAACGGGAAAAGGGAGCGCTTTATCTGGAATATCTGGATAGGGAAATGGAGAAGATGAGCGCGCGCATCAATGCTGACCGCAAGGTGGTGCAACTGCATTGGGGCGGCGGGACCCCGACATTCCTGTCGCCGGACGAAATTCGTTATCTGGGAAAATCCATCCGCAAATACTTTAAACTGGCGTCCGATGTGGAAGCCGGAGTCGAGATTGATCCTCGGCGGCTGACGCGCGATCACATCCTGGCGTTGGGAGAAGTGGGATTTAATCGGGCCTCAATTGGCGTGCAGGATTTCAATCCCAAAGTGCAGGAGGCCATGCACCGCATTCAGCCGCGCGAGCAAACGGAGCAAGCCATGCAATGGGCCCGGCAAGCGGGATTTCAATCTGTCAATTTGGATCTGATTTACGGATTGCCCTACCAGACGGTCGAGAGTTTTGAAAGCACACTGGACCAGATCATAAAGCTGGGGCCTGACCGGCTGGCGGTGTTCAGTTACGCGCATGTGCCGTGGATGAAGCCGGCCCAAAAAATACTGGAACAGGCTTTGCCGACCGCGGAGACAAAGCTCAATATTTTAAAACTGGTCATCGAGAAGCTGACCCAAAACGATCAATATACCTATATCGGGATGGATCACTTTGCCCGGCCCACCGACGAGTTGGCGGTGGCACAACGGCAGAAGACTTTGCAGCGCAATTTTCAAGGCTACAGCACCAAAGGCGGGGCGGATATTTACGCTTTTGGCATGTCGGCCATCTCGCAGGCGGATGGCGTCTATTGGCAGAATATCAAGGATTTGGGGACCTATTATAAGATGCTGGAGGCCGGCGCGGAACCGTTTGCCAAAGGCTATATCATGAGTGACGACGACAAGATTCGCCGCCATACCATCATGAGGCTGATGTGTGATATGAGCCTGGATTATGCAGCGCTTTCCAGGGATTTGAGCATCGATTTTGCCGGGTATTTCAAGGCGGAACTGGAATCCATGTCGGATTTGGAGAACGACGGTTTGGTGCGGCGCGAAGCGGGCGGACTCGTCGTAAATGAGGTGGGCCGGCTTTTGATTCGTAACGTTGCCATGCGCTTCGATTGTTATCTCCCGTCGGCCAGGGAACGGCGTTTTTCCAAGACAATATGAAACCCGTTGCCATCATTGGTGGGGGCATCACAGGGCTGACGGCGGCGTTCTGGCTGAAAAGCCGCGATATTCCGGTGCGGCTCTTTGAAGGAGGTGACCGCGTCGGGGGGGTGATTCAATCGGTGCGGCGCGGAGAATATCTGGCCGAGTGCGGACCCAACAGCATTTTAGAGACGTCGCCCGTCATTTCTGATTTGATTCGGGCGTTGGGGTTGGGAACGCGCCGGGTTTACTCGGGTCCACTCGCGGAAAATCGCTACGTGGTGCGAGGCGGCAAGCCGTTGGTCATTCCAAGTTCGCCGGGTGGATTTCTGCGGACGCCTCTGTTTTCATTTCCAGCGAAAATGCGGGTTTTGGCCGAGCCGTTCATCGGCCGCGCGCCCGAGGGCGTGGAGGAGTCCATCGGCCAGTTTGTGCAGCGGCGCCTCGGGCGGGAATTTCTGGATTACGCCATTGATCCCCTGGTGGCCGGGATTTACGCGGGCAATCCGCAGATGCTTTCGGTGACGCAGGCTTTTCCAAAATTGCACGCGCTGGAGCAACGTTATCGGTCGCTTTTCGTGGGACAATTCCTGGGGGCGAAAGAGCGCAAGCGCAGCGGACAGGTTTCCAAACAGGACGCGAAAAAGTTTTCCTTCGACAACGGCCTTCAAGTTCTAATTGACACACTGCAATCCCGGCTGGAGGGAGAAATTCAAACCGGCGCGCCGGTGCATTGTCTGCGGCGCGGGGAAGACGGCTGGACCGTGGACTTGGACCACGGCGCCGCACTGGAATGCGGAGCGGTCCTGCTCGCGCTGCCCAGCCACAAGATGGCTGCGCTGGAAATTCTCGGCACTCCGCCGCTGGAAATTGCCTCGCTGTCCGAAGTCCAATATCCGCCCGTCGCCTCAGTCGTGCTGAGCTTTCATCGCGCCGATGTCGCCCATGCGCTGGACGGATTCGGCATGTTAATTCCAGAAAAGGAGGGATTCAACATTCTGGGCTCGCTCTTCTCCTCGTCGCTTTTTCCCGGGCGCGCTCCCGAAGGCGAAGTGACCATCACCTCTTACATCGGCGGCGCGCGCCATCCGTCGCTTGCATTGAAGAAGGCCGACGAATTGGTGGAACTCACCCTAAAAGACCTGGGGACAATATTAGGCGTGCGGGGCCGGCCAACGTTTCAGCATGTCGCTGTTTATCGCCAGGCCATCCCGCAATACAACGTCGGTTTTGGAAAATATCGCGCCTTGATGAATGCGATGGAATTAAAGGCGCCGGGATTGTTTGTGGCCGGACACGCCCGCGACGGAGTGTCCCTGGGTGATTCGATGGTCTCAGGCCACAACGCCGCTGGGAAAATCGGCGCATTTTTCGCCTCGAATCCAACTCACTTTGGCAACCTGCAGCATCCCGTTACCGTATGAGCAAAAAAGCCGTCCTTTTGGTCAATTTGGGATCGCCCGACTCCGCGTCGGTCGAAGATGTGCGGTCGTATCTGGGTGAATTCTTAATGGACGGACGGGTGCTGGATACGCCTTATCCGGTGCGGTGGTGCATCGTTCATTTTGCAATTTTACCCAAACGCCCGGCGCTGTCGGCTGAAGCCTACGAAAAAATCTGGACGCCGGAAGGCTCGCCCTTGGTGGCCACCAGCCGCAAGGTGCGAAAAACACTGCAAGAACAGACGGGCGCAAGGGTGGAACTGGCCATGCGTTACCGCAATCCGTCCATCCTGGAAGCCATCGGCAGATTGCGCGAGGAAGAGATTGAGGAAGTGCTTTTAATTCCGCTCTTTCCCCATTACGCCATGTCCAGTTACGAAACAGCAGTGGAGCGGGTGCGGGAAGTCATCGCGGAAGTTGCCCCCGGCATGGCGCTCACGGTCGTGCCGCCCTACTACGATCATCCGGATTACATCCGGGCCATGACGGCGAGCGCGTCGGAATACTTGAGTCAAGACTATGATCATTTGCTTTTCAGTTTCCACGGCATACCCGAGCGGCACTTGCGCCAATCCGATCCGACCGGAAAGCATTGTCTCCAGGCCCGAAACTGCTGCGAAGGCGACTGCCCCTCGCTTGGCACCTGCTATCGCGCGCAATGTTTTAAAACAGTGGAAGCCTTTGTGCGAATGGCGGCGATTCCGGAATCCAAATACTCCGTCGCCTTCCAATCCCGCCTCGGACGCGAACCGTGGCTCAAACCTTACACCGACCAGGTCCTCGAGGGCTTGGCCAAATCTGGTGTCAAGCAACTTGTCGTCGTTTGCCCCTCATTCGTATCGGACTGCCTTGAGACGCTGGAAGAAATAGGAATGCGCGGACGGCAGACCTTTTTGGATGCCGGGGGTACGGAGTTGCGCCTGGTGCCGTGCCTGAATGAGCAACCGCTCTGGCTGAATTTTTTGGAGAAATTGGTTCGTGATTTCATGGGCGAAAGTGAAGCGCTTCCAGCGGCTCCTTCGCCAGTCCAGCAATGCCAGGAATGACAACGACTACAGTTGAATATCCTGAAGCGATGATCGCGGTTGCGCAGCCGGCCGCGAAGCCGGATGCTCTTGACGCGGGATGTTTCCACTGCGGCACGCCCCTGCGCGGCGCGGTCTTCACCAGCCAGGACAAGTCCTTTTGTTGTCGGGGTTGTTTGACGGTCTTTGAACTGCTCTCGGAGAATGGGTTGACGGATTTTTACAGGTTTGGCAAAGCGGCGGGCGTGCGGGCCAAGTCCGCGCCGAAGGCGGACGATTTCAATTATCTGGATGACCCGGCCCTGCGGCAACGCCTGGTGGATTTTGCGGATGACCGGGTGACGCGCGTTACCTTTCGCGTGCCGTCGATTCACTGCATTGCGTGCGTATGGCTGTTGGAGAATCTATTTCGGCTGAATCCAGGCATCGGATATTGCCGGGTGAATTTTCCCCGCAAGGAAGTCTTCATCACCTTTGAGAATGCCGGGACGAAGCTGAGCGAAGTGGTGGCGTTGCTGACCTCGCTTGGATACGGGCCGCAATTTAATTTTTCCGACTTGGAAGACCGCCCGCGAAATCCGGTGTCACGGCGGTTGTGGCTGCAACTGGGAGTGGCAGGTTTTGCGTTTGGCAACATCATGTTGTTAAGCATCTCTTCCTATTTGGGGCTCGATGCGTTCAGCGGACCTGCCTTGAGGAAATTATTTGGCTGGATCAGCCTGACGCTGGCCGTCCCTGCTTTGGCCTACAGCGGCGCAGACTATTGGCGCGCGGCATGGGGAGCGGTGCGGCAGCGAATATTTACAATTGACGTTCCCATCGCCGTGGGCATTGCCGCTCTGGGTGCATGGAGTGCCGGCGAAGTTTTCACCGGGCGCGGCCCCGGCTACTTTGATTCGCTGGCCGGGCTCCTCTTTTTCCTATTGTGCGGAAAGATGTTCCAACAAAAAACATACGAGCGGCTGGCGTTCGACCGCGATTACAAATCATTTTTTCCGTTGTCAATTTTGCGCAAGAACGGACTCCGCGAGGAGCGCATATCACTCTCGCAATTGCAAACCGGAGACCGGTTAGTGGTCCGCAACGGTGAACTGATCCCCTCGGATTCACGTTTGATTTCCGGGCCGGCGATGATTGACTACAGCTTTGTCACAGGCGAATCCGAACCAGTGGAGAAGATGGCGGGCGATCATATTTATGCAGGCGGCAGGCAAATCGGCGGGGCGATTGAAATTGAGACAGTGAAAGAAGTCTCGCAAAGTTATCTGACGTCGCTTTGGAACCAGGAATCGTCAGGCAAGGACGCAAAAACGTCGCTCGACACCCTGACCAATCGCTACAGCCGGCGTTTCACAAAAATTGTTCTGGTCGTTGCCGTGAGCGCGGGGCTTTTTTGGTGGTGGACCGATTCCACCCGCGCCCTGGCGGCTTTCGTGTCAGTCTTGATCGTGGCCTGTCCGTGCGCCTTGGCTTTGGCCGCGCCGTTTACCCTCGGCACCGCGCAACGTCTCCTCGCGCGGCGAAAAGTGTTTCTGAAAAATTCGTCCGTGATCGAGAAGCTGGCCCGGGTGGACACAGTGGTCTTCGACAAAACCGGGACGCTGACTGCCTGCGGCGCAGGATCGATTGCGTTTTACGGACGCGCATTTTCCCAAGAAGAAGAGGCTTGCATCTTTTCGCTGGCCCAACAATCCACTCATCCCCACGCCGCGCGCATTGCCAAATCCATCCAGGCGGAGCACGCTGCCCAATTGGTGCGGTCATTCACCGAAACTGCGGGTTGCGGTATCGAAGGCCTCGTGGATGGCCGCGACATTTTGATGGGCTCAGCCACCTGGTTGAAATCACGCGGTGTGATCGTCCCGTCGCCAACGACGGCCATAGCCAGCATCGTTCACGTAGCCATCAATGGAAATTATCGCGGCTTCTACACGCTCTCCAGTGCGTTGCGCCCGCAGGCGGCGGAAGTCATCCGGCAGCTTTCAGCGAACTACGAACTGGCTCTGCTCAGCGGTGACAACAATAAAGAACGCGAAAAATTTGCGGAGTTGTTTGGCAAAACGGATCATCTGCATTTCAACCAAAGCCCGTTGAACAAGTTGAATTTCATCCGCCAATTACAATCTCCGGGCCGGACGGTTCTGATGGCGGGCGACGGACTCAACGACGCGGGCGCGCTCAAGCAAAGTGACGTGGGCGTGGCAGTGGTGGAGAGCATTGGCGCCTTTTCGCCGGCAAGCGACGTCATTATGTCAGCCGACATGGTGCCGCAGTTGCATGAAGTCCTGAGTTTCGCCAAGGCTTCGGTTCGAGTGGTGCGGCTGAGCCTGTTTATCTCCGGATTGTACAATATTGTCGGCATCACGATCGCGGCCCGGGGGCTGTTGTCGCCGGTCGTCTGCGCCATATTAATGCCGCTAAGTTCGGTGACCGTCGTCGTCTTTGCCTGTGGGCTGACGGCGCGGCTCGGACGACACATCGGCTTTGAAAACACGGGGGAAATCACACCATGATTGTCATATTTCTTTTGATTCCCTTGAGCATCGTGACCGCCGGAATATTTCTTATCGGGTTCATCTGGGCTGTGCGATCCGGACAATATGAAGACACCTGCACGCCTTCGATGCGCCCACTGATGGATGACAACAACACCAAGAAAAACGAGAAAGTAAACGAATGATCACAGCAGAAACACTCCACCCGCAACCTCGAAGGCAACAAGACGCCGCCGTGGAAACGTTCCGGTACGACAACCGGGTTGTCCGGGCGTTCGCCATCGCCACCGTCGTGTGGGGCATCGTCGGCATGACCGCCGGGTTGCTTTGCGCGGTTCAACTCTTTTTTCCGGGGGCGAACCTGGACTTCCAATTCATCACCTTTGGCCGGCTGCGCCCTGTGCATACGAATGCCGTGATCTTTGCTTTTGTCGGCAATGGGATGTTCACAGGCATTTACTACTCGCTGCAACGGCTGTGCAAGGCCCGGATGTTCAGCGACAAATTAAGCTGGCTGAATTTCTGGGGCTGGAACGCGATCATCGTTGCCGCCGCCATCACGCTGCCGATGGGCTTCACCACCAGCAAGGAATACGCGGAATTGGAATGGCCGATCAAAATAGCCATCGCGGTAATCTGGGTCGCCTTCACCATCAATCTGCTTGGCACCATCGTCAAACGCCGCGAGAAGCACATTTATGTCGCCATTTGGTTTTACATTGCCACAGCCCTGACCGTGGCGGTTCTCCACATCGTCAATGGCCTGGAAGTCCCGGCGAGCATGTGGAAGGGTTACTCAATCTACGCCGGCGTGCAGGATGCTTTGGTGCAATGGTGGTACGGCCACAACGCCGTCGCCTTTTTCCTCACCACGCCTTACTTGGGAATGATGTACTACTACCTGCCCAAGGCGGCGAACCGCCCGGTATTTTCCTACCGTCTCTCAATCATTCACTTTTGGGCCTTGATCTTCATCTATATATGGGCCGGTCCGCACCATCTGCTTTACACCGCCTTGCCCGACTGGGCGCAATCGCTTGGAATGGTCTTTTCCATCATGCTCATCGCGCCGTCGTGGGGCGGAATGCTCAACGGTTTGCTCACCTTGCGCGGGGCCTGGGACAAAGTCCGCCAGGACCCGGTGCTCAAATTCATGGTCGCCGCCGTGACCGCCTATGGCATGGCCACGCTGGAAGGCCCGGCCCTGGCAATCAAAACTGTCAATTCACTTTCGCACTACACAGATTGGACCATCGCCCACGTTCACACCGGGGCGCTGGGCTGGAACGGATTGTTGACATTCAGCGTGCTCTACTGGCTTTTCCCGCGCCTCTATAACACCAAACTCTGGTCCGTCAAACTGGCCAACTACCACTTCTGGATCGCCCTCCTCGGCATGATGTTTTACGTCATCCCGATGTACATCGCCGGCATCACCGAGGGCATGATGTGGAAACAATTCACCAAGGAAGGATTCCTGCAATATCCGAATTTCCTCCAAACCGTGCAGCAGATCATTCCATTTTACCAACTTCGCGCCGTGGGCGGCACGCTCTACATTTTCGGTGTCTGGCTCATGGCCTTTAACTTGTGGAAGACGGCCCGGTCCGGTGTGTTTGTGCCGGAGGAAGAGGTCCAGGCCGTTTCATTTCGTTCGCAACCTGACCTTCACGGCGAACCGGCCTTCAGTCATCGCTGGCTCGAATCCAAACCTATTCTATTGACTGGTTTGGCATTGGTTGCCGTTCTCATTGGCGGCATGATTGAGATCATTCCCATGATTGTTATCAAGGAGAACGTGCCCACCATTTCCAGCGTCAAACCCTACACGGCCCTCGAAGTGATGGGGCGGGACATTTACATTCGGGAAGGTTGTTTGGCCTGTCACTCCCAAATGGTCCGTCCCTTCCGCTCTGAAACCGAACGCTACGGCGAATATTCCAAGGCGGGCGAATTCGTTTACGACCATCCGTTCCTTTGGGGGTCCAAACGCATCGGCCCGGATTTGCATCGCGTCGGCGGCAAGTACCCCGACGCCTGGCATTATAATCATCTTGACGATCCCCGCTCCACGTCGCCCGGCTCGATCATGCCGCGCTATAGCTGGCTTCTCACGCAAAAGCTCGATACCTCCTCCCTGCCCGCGCGCATCGGCGCCTTGCGCCGCGTCGGCGTTCCTTATCCCGCGGGCTATGAAAGCCAGGCTCTCGACGACCTAAACAAGCAGGCCGACAAAATCGTGGCCAATCTCAAAGGCGGCTCGGTCAAGACGACGCCCGACCGTGAAATCATTGCCGTCATCGCCTATTTGCAGCGGCTCGGCACTGATATTAAACTGGCTCCCAAACCCGCGGTGGCGGACGCGTCGTCCGGACTTCACGCCAGCAACTGATTTCAAATCCCATGCATCAAATAATTGACAAACTTGGCGGCATCGAAGCCTTTGGCATCTTTTCGATATGCCTTTTCGTGGTGGTTTTTACCGGCTCAATGGTCCTGGCCTTCTGCCTGAAAAAACCCTTTCTTAAAAACATGAGCGCCCTTCCGCTGGAAGATGAAAGGGTCCATGCCAAAAACTCCAACCCCCCAATTTTATGAGCGACCCATACGATCCATTTAAAGACCCGCTGCTGATGGACCACGAAGCCGATGGCATCCGCGAACTGGACAACAAACTGCCGCGCTGGTGGGTATGGCTTTTCAACCTCTGCATCGTCTTCGCGGTATGCTACATGGGCTATTACCACGTCTTTCGCCTGGGAGACTTGCAGGCCGCCCAGTATGTGAAGGAAAGCAAGTTGGGGGACGCCCAAAAAGCTGAAGTGCTTAAGAAGTTCACCGACTCGCTCCCCACCCTGACGCCGTCCAAGGATCCCGCCATGCTCGAACAGGGTCATGGCATTTTCCTGCACAATTGCGCCCCCTGCCATCGCAAAGACGGTGGCGGCCTCGTCGGCCCGAATCTGTGTGACGATTACTGGATACACGGGTCAAATTTTGTTGACAACCTGCGCACCATCGTAAACGGCGTGCCCGCCAAGGGCATGGTTACCTGGGGCGGCGTTCTCAAGCCGGCCGAAATTCACGCCGTGGCCAGCTATATTTACACCTTGCGCGGCACCCATCCGCTCAATCCCAAGCCGCCCGAAAACCAGGCCCAGACCGCCGCTCCCAATGCTTACGAGTAATGTCGGATGAACGCCCCTCCCCCCAGCGCCCCCATTCACGAAAAGCCGGACAAAGAGGATTTTCGCGATCATATTGCCACGGCTGAGGCAGACGGCCGGCGCCGGTGGGTTTATGCCCGCAAACCACAGGGCCGCTTCTTTCAGCGCCGTGTTTATCTGAGTTGGGTGCTGTTGGGTATCCTCTTTGCCGTGCCGTTCATTCAGCTCAACGGCAATCCGATGCTCATGCTGAACATCGTCACCCGCCGTTTCTCCATTCTGGGCCGGATATTTTGGCCGCAGGACATGGCCTTGCTGGCTATTGCGTTGCTGCTCTATTTCACCGGCATCATGATCTTTACCGCCGCGTATGGCCGTATCTGGTGCGGCTGGATCTGCCCACAAACGCTCTTCATGGAAATGGTTTTCCGCCGGCTCGAATATTGGATCGAAGGCGACGCCACCGCCCAACGCGCCTTGGCCGCGGCACCGTGGAACACCCGCAAAATTGTCCGCAAAGTGGCCAAGCACACCGTCTTCTTTGGCCTGTCCTTTGTCATCAGCAATCTCATGCTCAGCTACATCATCGGCATCGACCAGCTTCTGGCAATTGTAACGGATAACCCGTCCCGCCATCTTTCCGGTCTGGCTTATCTCCTCGCGTTCACCGGTGTGTTCTATCTGGTTTTTGCCCGCTTCCGGGAACAGGCTTGCACTTTTATTTGTCCCTACGGCCGCTTCCAATCGACGGTGCTGGACGAGAACACCCTCATCGTCGCCTATGATTATAAACGAGGCGAACAACGCGCGCGCCAGGATCGCCGCCAATCCCCTGCCCAACGCCTTCAGGCAGGCCGCGGTGATTGCGTCGATTGCAATTTGTGCGTTTCAGTTTGTCCCGCCGGCATTGACATCCGTGACGGCATCCAGATGGAATGTGTCCACTGCACCGCCTGCATCGATGCCTGCGACGGCGTCATGGACAAAATTAAGCGCCCGCGTGGCCTGATTCGTTACGCGTCGCTCAACAGCATCGAGCGCGGCCAGCCCTTCCGCATCACTCCGCGCATGATTGGTTATGGCGTGGTCCTTACGGTGTTGGCCAGCCTCTTCCTTTTCCTTGTCCTGACCCGCTCCAATGTCGAAGCCACGCTCCTGCGCGCGCCCGGCGGCCTCTTTGAGCAATTGCCCAACGGCAACCTGGTCAACCTCTACACGCTCCAACTTGTCAACAAAACATCCCGGCCTGTGCCCGTTCAGCTCAAGCTCGAAGGGGTTCCCGGCAAACTTTCCATCATGGGCGATCCCAAGCTGGTTGTGCCCAAGGAACAACTCGCCGAGACTTCGGTTCTGATCGAAATGTCGCCCGATTTGCTGCGCCACGGCCCAAAAAAATTCGAGGTCGGCATCTATACGCAAGGGCGCCGCGTCCAAACTGTTCACACCACTTTTATCGGCCCGCGCGACTGAGGCTCATTTATGAAATTATTTTCCAAAATCAAAAATCCCTGGCCGGTCGGCCTGGTTCTTTTTTTCATCGTGTTTATCGGATACATTGTCGGTTTTGTCATCTTTGCCAGCCGCCAGAAAATGGACCTGGTGCGCGCGGATTATTATGATCAGGAAATTCGCTTCCAGCAGCAAATCGACCGCGTCAAACGCACTGCGCCCGTCATGGCCGAGGCCGGCATCGACTATGATCGCACTGGCGAAGTCGTCACCGTCAGCCTGCCAGTGAAACAAAATGACATATCCGGCACCGTGTCGTTCTATCGCCCCTCCAACGCCGAAATGGACACCAATGTGGAACTCGGCTTGGACCCGGCCGGGCGCCAAAGCCTGAGCGTTCGCGCTCTGAGCACCGGATTATGGAAGGTGCGCATCCAATGGAAATCGGCCGGGCAGGAGTATTACTTTGAGAAACCGATTGTGATCAAAAGGACGGCGGCTTCATGAACCTGGCGGCGGCATTTTTGCTTGGGCTGCTGGGCAGTCTGCACTGCGCCGCAATGTGCGGTCCGCTGCTTCTGGCCGTCAACGCGGCCCGTGGCCAAAAACCTGGCGGCATTTTTTATAATTTCACCTACCATGCCGGCCGGATTTTCACCTATGGTGTTCTCGGGGCCGTTTCCGGTTTAATCGGCGCCGCCATCGTTTTTGCCGGTCTGCAACGCTGGCTTTCCATTGCGGCCGGCTCTCTGATCCTGCTTGGAGCGCTGGGCTCATTGCGGGCGCGCTGGAGCGGTATCCCGGGAAAAATTGTATCCGCAGTCAAGACAAGATTCGGCCGGTCATTGGGCGACCGCACTTTCAGCGCCGCCGCTCTGCTGGGGGGCCTGAATGGCTTGCTGCCTTGCGGGTTGGTTTACATCGCCTGCGCCGCCGCCGCCGCCGCCGGGAGCGTCAGCGCCGGTGTGGCCACCATGCTGGCCTTTGGTCTGGGGACCGCTCCAATGCTGCTCTCGATCGGCCTGCTCGGAAAAGCCATTCGCTGGGGCAACCCAATGTATCTGCGCAGAGTCGTGGTAGCGGGCGTGACACTGGCCGGCGTTCTGTTGATTGTGCGCGGCCTTTCGCTGGGCATCCCATATCTGAGTCCCCATTTCTCTGGCGGCCAGGGCCCCGCCTGCGCCTGCCACCACGCCATGTGACCCGCTCTACTCTGGCCCTATTTGGCGGCCAACTGGCGAGCATGGGTAATTTCCCGGGTGCCTACAGGGCGTAATTGCGTCGCTTCAACCGTTGCCACAGCCGCGGTTTTTCCGTCCAGCGTTGTGAACTCCACTTCATAAGCGAGATTGTCTTTATAAACGTGAACCACCGTACCGACGTCGCCGGATTCCAGCCCTTCCGCTGGGATGTTAGTCGTTAATACCACGCGTTCATGTTCTGCAATCATAGGTTGTCATTCCTGGCACGGATAAGCGCTGACCAATCTCAGCGTATTGTCGCGCCCCCTGTCAACTATCCATACAGTTCGCACTTTCGGCGACTTCCCGCCAGGGGTCTCAATG
>Ga0182030_10003920_pt1 | contig 31764 bp, 24 predicted proteins | sample 812S3MmetaG_FD_121299 | JGI IMG/M metagenome (GOLD analysis project Ga0182030, IMG submission 121299) | Permafrost microbial communities from Stordalen Mire, Sweden - 812S3M metaG (Illumina Assembly) | ecosystem: Environmental > Terrestrial > Soil > Wetlands > Permafrost | place: Sweden... | reverse complement strand
AGATCCGGATAGCCGATGAAGACCGCGAGCGATGAATTCTTGATGAGATTCAAATATTGGCTCGTGAGCAAAGGGACGATGACGCGCATGGCTTGCGGCGCGACGACGAATCGAAGCGCCAACGCACGCGACAGGCCGAGCGCCGCCGCCGCTTCGCTCTGCCCGCGCGGGACCGCCTGCATGCCGGCGCGCACGACTTCGGCGATAAAGGCTGCGGTGTAGAGGCTGAGACCCAAAACCAGCGCGACGAACTCCGGCAGGAGGCGGATCCCGCCGACGAAGTTGAACCCTTTGAGCTCCGGGACGACGAGGCTGATCGGCTGCCCGGCGATGACAAAAGCCGCGACCGGCATGACTAAGATCAGGCTTGCGGCGGCGACGCCAAGCCGCAAGCCTGCGCCCGCTCTCAGCCTTCGCGCCCGAGCAAAACGCTGCGCCAAAATCGCAGTGGCCACGCTTGCAAGCAGGGCCGCGCCGACCCAAAGCGCGCCAGGGCCAAAGACCAGTTCCGGCGCAAAAAGGCCGCGATTGTTGAGATAGGCGCCGAAGGGTAAGGCATAGGACTCGCGCGGCGGCGGCAACGCCTTCAGCACGGCGTTATACCAAAACAGAAGCTGCAGGAGCAGCGGCACGTTGCGCAAGGATTCGACATAGATCATCGCAAATCTGGAGACGGCCCAGTTTTTCGAAAGCCTGGCGACGCCAACCGCGAAGCCTATGATTGTCGCCAACACGAGCCCGATGGCCGAGACAAGGAAAGTGTTCAAAAGCCCGACGAGGAAGGCGCGGCCATAGGTCGACGTCGCCGAATAGCTGATCAACGATTGGTTGATGTCGAAACCGGCGACATTGTCGAGAAAGCCGAAGTCAGTGGGTATGCCGCGCGCCTGCATATTGGCCCGGATGGCGACGATCGCCTCGTACAGCAGAAACCCAAGGCCCGCCACGAACAAGGCCTGATAGATCGCGCTGCGCATGGCCGGATCGTACCAAAAGGAAGGCCAGACGCGTCCAGGCCATTGCCCCCGGCCCGGCCCGCCCTCCCCGGGCGTCAAGGGCGCCGCAACACGCGCCACGCGGTCGAATCCTAGCGGATCGGCGGCGCGTAATGCAGGCCGCCTTTCGTCCAAAGCGCATTGACTCCGCGCTTGATCTTCAAGCTTGAGCCTTCGCCGAGGTCGCGGTCGAAGGTTTCGCCGTAATTGCCGACGAGCTTGACGATGCGATAGGCCCAATCACCGGTCAGGCCCAAAGCTTCGCCGAAATTTCCTTCGAGGCCAAGCAGACGCTTGATCTCGGGATGTTCAGACTTCGTCTTTTCGTCGACATTCTTCGACGTGACCCCGAGCTCCTCCGCGTCGATCATGGCGAAATTCACCCATTTCACGAGGTTGAACCATTGATCGTCGCCTTGCCGCACGACCGGCCCCAAAGGCTCCTTCGATATGATTTCAGGCAGGATGATAGAATCGTCCGGATTGGCGAGCTTCGGACGTTCGGCGTAAAGCCCCGAGGAATCGGTTGTGTAGGCGTCGCAGCGGCCGCTGTCATAGGCTTTGCGCGCTTCATCGGCCGTGGCGAAATTTACCGGCTCGTAAGTCATATTGTTGCCGCGAAAGAAATCGGCGAGATTCAACTCCGTGGTCGTTCCCTGCTGGACGCAGACCGAGGCGCCGGACAGCTCCAAGGCCGAAGTCAGGTTCAGCTTCCTGCGCACCATGAAGCCCTGGCCGTCGTAATAATTGATTCCTGTAAAGAGGAAGCCCTGACCCACCTCGCGCGAAAGCGTCCAAGTCGTATTATGCGCCAGGACATCGACCTCCCCCGACTGCAAGGCGGTGAAGCGGTCCTTCGCGCTCAAGGGAAGGAGCTTCACCTTTCCCGCGTCATTGAAGATCGCGGCGGCGACGGCCCGGCAAAAATCGACGTCGAGGCCGATCCAATTGCCTTTGTCGTCCGGCAGGCCGAAGCCGGCAAGGCCCGGGTTCGATCCGCAGACCAAATATCCGCGCTTCTTCACCTGGTCGAGCGTCCCCGCCTGCGCGACGGCCGCAATGAGAACCAGACCGGCGGCGAGCGCCAAGGCGTTCCTCTTGAGCATGTTAAGACGATTCCGAAATGATGCGCCAACGCGCGTCGGGAGCGCGGCAATTGCCTGGAGCGCAGCCGCGCGCCGGCGCAGGTTGAGGCCTTTGATCCATCCGGTCAAGGGGCGAGCCTTCGCCGCCGCGGACATCCTGTTCCCGTCATGGGCTTGACGAGAGAAGCATCAAACCCGCAGTTTGCGGCGCACATAAGACAGACTGGACGCCAGCGCATGACCGAGACGACGCCCGAAGACCGCCAGCGCCTCAAGGCCCGGACAAAACTGATCCATGCGGGCCGCCGCCCCTCCGAGCAGCATGGATTCGTGAATACGCCAATTTATCGCGGCTCGACGGTGCTTTTTCCGACCTTCGAAGACCTCTCCAAGCGCAACGCCCGGTTCAGCTATGGAACGCAAGGAACGCCGACGACCGAAGCGCTGGAGACCGCGTGGACGGAGCTCTCCGGCGCGGCGGGAACCGTTCTTGCGCCGACGGGCCTCGCCGCCATCACGCTCGCCCTGCTCGCGGCGGTCAAGGCCGGCGATCACATCCTCGTCACCGACTCTGCCTATCGCCCCGCCCGCATTTTCTGCGACACGATTCTCGCGCGCATGGGCGTCGAGACGACCTATTACGACCCTTTGGTCGGGGCCGGGATCGCGGCCTTGGTTCGGCCGAACACGAGCGTGATCTTTCTCGAGACGCCCGGCTCGCAGAGCCTTGAGATGCAGGACGTGCCGGCCATCGCGGAGGTCGCGCGCGCCAAGGGCGTGTGCACCATCCTCGACAATACCTGGGCGACGCCCTTGTTCTTTCCGCCGCATGCGCGCGGCGTGGACATGGCGATCGAGGCCGGCACGAAATATCTTTCGGGCCATTCCGACCTTTTGCTCGGCCTCGTTTCGGCCAATGCGCAATGGATCAAGCGCCTACGCGCCACATTCGACGCTTTCGCCATGTGCGCCGGGCCAGAGGATGTGTTTCTGGCGTTGCGCGGCCTGCGCACCCTCGACTTGCGGCTGCGGGAGGCCGAGCGCCAGGCTCTCGATCTCGCGCATTGGCTCGCCGCCCGCAAGGAGGTCGTTCAGGTCCTGCACCCAGCGCTGCCCTCCTGCCCCGGCCATGCCTTGTGGAAGCGGGATTTTCTCGGCTCCTCGGGGCTTTTCTCGATCCTTCTTGCCCCCTATTCGGCAAATGCGTTCGCAGCCATGCTCGACGGGTTGAAGCTGTTTGGGATGGGCTATTCCTGGGGCGGCTTCGAAAGCCTCGTCATTCCCTTCGATTGCCGCGCCTATCGGACCGCGACGGTCTGGAACCCGCCCGGCCCCGCCCTGCGGTTTTCGATCGGACTCGAAGACATCGAGGATCTGAAGGCCGATCTCGACGAGGGGTTTAAGCGGTTGCGGTCGGTCGCTTGAGGCTTTCCATCGCGGACGCGCTTCAGACGAGCCTCTTGTACTCCGGCGTGTAGACGTGCTGACGGATGAAGGACTCGATGTCGGCGGGACGATCGACGCGCGCCAATCCCGAATCGAATACGAGCTTCGCCACGCGCGCGGCCGTCTTGATCTCGGTCTCAAGGATGTTCGACTGCAACGGGTAGAGAAGGCCCTGACCGAGTTGCTCGGGCGCCACCTGATCAGCCACGGCGGCCGCAGCCTCGATGAACATCTCATCGGAGACGCGCCGCGCATGGGTCGCGAAGATCGCCATGCTGACCGCCGGGAAAATGTAAAAATTATTAGCCTGTCCTGGAAGTATTGTCTGGCCATTGTAACTGACCGGCGGGAACGGCACGCCAGCGGCGTAGATCGCGTTGCCTTTTGACCAAGTATACGCCTGCTCCGCCGTGCATTCGGCATGCACTGTTGGATTCGACAGAGCGAGAATCACGGGGCGCTCGTTGATCCGCGCCATCGTCTCGACGACATCCTTCGTGAAAGCCCCGCCGATCGTGCTGACGCCGATGATTGTCGTTGGCTTGATGCTTTCGATCGCCGCCACGAAATCCTTTGTCGGCGCGTGCGGATGCGCGTAGGGCAATTGGAAGTCGACGAGATCCTTGCGGCTGGGTTCGAGCAGGCCGTTGACGTCGAACATATAAACCTGACCCTCCGCCGCCTTGCGATCCATGCCTTGCGCGACGAGCGCGGAGCAGAGAAGGTTCGCAAGCCCAATGGCGGCCGATCCCGCGCCGAGAAACAGATATTTCTCGTCCTTAAGCTTCGTGCCCTTGAGCTTGGTTGCGTTGATCATGCCGGCGAGCGTGATGCCTGCGGTGCCTTGCACGTCGTCGTTGTAGATGCAGTATTTGTCGCGATAGCGCGTGAGCAGATGTACGGCGTCCACGCCGGTCCAGTCCTCGAAATGGACGCAGCATTTCGGGAAGGCCTCCTGAACCGCCTCCATGAACTCGTCGACGAATGAGTAAAGGTCCTCCGTCGACGGGCGCGTCTTGCGCAGACCGAGATATAATGGATCGTTGAGATATTGTTCGGTGTTGGTCCCTGCATCAAGAAACATAGGCATCAAATGCTGCGGCGGAACGCCGGCAGCCGCCGTGTAGAGTTGCAGCTTACCGATCGGAATGCCCATGCCGTTGGCTCCGAGGTCGCCGAGGCCGAGAATGCGGCCGCCGTCGGTAACGCAAATAAAGCGGACATTCTCCTGCGGCCAGTTTCTCAAAATCTCCCTCACCTTGCCGCGGCGCTCGATCGAAAGATACATGCCCCGCGCCTGGCGATAGATATGGCCAAATTTGAGACAGGCCTCTCCGATCGTTGGGTCATAAACGATCGGCAGGAAACGTGTTGGATCCGACATGATGGTCCGGTAGAATAGCGTTTCGTTATGATCGAGCAGATTGACAAGGTAAATGTAGCGATCGAGATCCGTGGTCTTATGCGCCAGCTGCATCGTCACGCGGCGTAGTTGCAGGTCTTCGCTCTCCGTCACGTCGGGCACCAGACCGACGAGCCCGAGCGCTTGCTTTTCAGCCTCGGTGAAGGCGGTAGATTTATTGAGCGCAGGGTCCTGCAGCAGTTCAATGCCGCGCTTGCTTGAAATCGTCATGTTGATTGCCCCTCTTTCGCGATCCGTCACTCTTCGTTGGCGTTGGTCGGCAGTTAGTTTGCGGATGCGACGTAGGGCTTGACCATTTTCGCCGGATCGACAACGCGGTTAAACTCCTCCTCCGTCACGAAGCCGAGCTTTAGGGCGGCGGCCTTGAGCGTGAGATCATTGTCCATCGCGTAGTGCGCGATCTGCGAGGCCTTGTCGTAGCCAATGACCGGAGTAAGGGCAGTGACCAGCATCAACGAGCGATCCACATATTCCCTGATCTTTTTCAGATTTGGCTTTGCGCCCTCGACCAGGAACTTGCGGAAGTTGGCGCAGCCGTCAGTCATGATCGTGATGGAGTGCATTATGTTGAAGATAATGAGTGGCTTATAGACGTTCATCTCGAGATAGCCGCCAGCGCCGCCAAAACCGACCGCCACATCATTGGCCATCACCTGCACGGCGATCATCGTGAGCGCCTCGGCCTGCGTCGGGTTCACCTTGCCTGGCATGATCGAGGAGCCCGGTTCATTTTCTGGAATGATCAGCTCGGCGAAGCCTGCGCGCGGGCCGCATGACATGAGCCGTATGTCATTGGCGATCTTGTAGAGCGACACTGCAAGCGTGCGCAACGTGCCGGAAAGCTGCACCAGCGCATCATGCGCGCCCTGCACCGTGAACTTGTTCGGGGCGCTGACGAACGGCAGGCCCGTCAGTCTGGCTATTTCGCCTGCGGCCGCTTCGGCGAAGCCAGGCGCCGAGTTGACGCCCGTGCCGACAGCGGTGCCGCCAAGCGCGAGCCGATAGACGCCTTTCAGCGCATCGTCGATTCGCTCGAGATCGTCTGCAAGCATGCCGGCATAACCGGACCATTCCTGTCCGAGCGTGAGCGGCGTCGCATCCTGCATATGGGTCCGGCCGATCTTGACGATGTCCTTCCATTCCTCAGCTTTGGCCGCGATGGCGTCGTGCAACGCCTGCACCGCCGGAATCAACCGTTGCTTTGTATCGACCGCCGCAGCGATATACATAGCTGAGGGAAACGAGTCGTTGGACGACTGCGCCATGTTGACGTGATCATTGGGATGGACCGGCGTTTTGCCGCCGAGCGGCGTGCCCGCGATCTGGCAGCAACGGTTGGAAATCACCTCGTTCACGTTCATGTTGAATTGCGTTCCGCTGCCGGTCATCCAGACGTGCAGCGGGAACATGTCGTAATGCTGGCCACCGATAATCTCGTCGCAGACCTGCACGATCAGCTGGCGCCGTTGGTCATCGAGCCTCTTCCCAGCATGGTTCGCGTTGGCGGCGGCTTTCTTGAGGATCGCATACGCGGCAATCATCTCCCGCGGGATTAGGTCCTTGCCGATGCTGAAGTGCTGGAGCGAGCGCTGGGTCTGGGCTCCCCATAGCTTGTCGGCCGGCACGTCGACTTCGCCTAAGCTGTCGGTTTCTTCGCGAGTTCCAGCCACTTTGCTTCCTCCGCTCGCGCGCCCCAGGCGATCTGGGATAAAATATCTTGCGATAATGATAATTTCATTATATTTTGTTCAGACTAAATATCAATCATTACGGCCTTATTTGTTTGTCGACTGAGATGACGACAGATCTAGTAACCGCACCCGCGAAAGACCAGTCGACAGTAAGGTTCCGGCCAAAAGAGTCTTCCCCGCGCCTCGAAACGGGCGCGATTCTTTGCCTCGCGACGTTCGTCAAGTTTTCTTTCGTAACCCGCCCGCCAACCTGGCTTTGTCCGTTCATTCCTTCCTCTGTGCGGCGGCATGTCTGTTCGCGCCCGCTTGGACGGCGGCGATGCTGCGCGCGAACCTGGATAGTCAATGTCGCGGCAGTAGAGTTTTTGACGATCCTCCCACACGCCTAGCGCTGAGGACCAAGCGAACACAATTTTCGACGGTTTGCACTGATTTCGATTGAGGTAGCGGACCATCGCCGCCGAAGCCTTGGACGACCTACCCTGATCCGGCCCACCTTGACGCAATCCAACAAGGAAATGGCGACCATGTCTTCAGATCCGAGCCTCTCTTCACGGCATAAGAGCGCAGACTTGGGCGCGCAGAGAGTCGTCGCTCCATATGTTGCTCGGCTCTTCAATCAGCATGGCAGGATGAATCGACGCAAAATCCTGCAAGCTGCCTCCAGTGGAATCGTCGGCGCGATATTTGGCGGAACCTCCGTCAAGGCGGAAGGCTTCTTTTCGCGCCTTTTCGGCGCTTCGGACTCCGCCCCCGCCGCGCCGTCGGCGCAGCCTAATGGGGCCGCGCCGGCTTTCAACCAACTTGGCGATTACCTCTGGTTGACGCCGACCAAGCTCGGCGGCGGCGCGCAATTGCAGGATCTCGCCAGCGGCAAGACGCTGGCCTGGATCGAATATTGGAACTATGGCGACAGCTGTCCGATTGCGCATCATCTGGCGGCATTCCCGTCGCCAGACCCTCGCAAGGGCTTCGAATTTGTCAACTCAACCCAAGGCGGCCAGAATGCTCTGATCTATGGAATTCCCAGTCAGTTGCGCGAACATGGAATGCTCGATCCGATCTGGGGCCAGGGCAATCAAATCTATCGCGTCGGCTTTGACGGCCAGCAGATGAACCTTCTGGAGAACATCGCCGAGACGACGGGCATCGGCCTCGGGGTTCACACGGTGATATTTCCCGACGCCTCGGGCTTCTCCGTATCCGATGGACAGAAAGACATTGTCGCGTTCTTCTCCAGGGCGACAGGTAACCAGAAGACGAAGGTGCTGGCGGCCTTCCGCTTTGATTGGGCCGGCAACGAACCGAATGGCGCCTTGGAGGACAATTGGTTCAAGGGGGGTACAATCCGCATCACCCAACTCGTCATGGCGCCTGAGACCGGTCTTTATGATTACCGCGGCGTCAAAGGCAATAAGCTCGACTGGGAGATGGTGCCGATGGGCGAATATCTCGCCTACACAGGCCAGTTGCCGGGCGACGCAGTCAAAACCCTCACGGGCTCGGACAATTGCGTGCATCATCCGATCCATCCTCTCTCCCTTGTCACGCTGCGCATGTTCGCCGTCGGCGTCGTGATTGACCGCTCCAGCATGGAGCCCGTCGCTTGCATTTCATCTCCTGAAGGAACCTCGAAGGAGAATATTCCGGTCAAGAAGATCGCCGACGGAATCTGGGAGATCAAGCTCGACACGGTGGTGACCTCCGGCCACGAATGCGGCTTTGGCCCGAACGGCAAATGGTTCACCATGACAAACAACACAAGGCAAAACAGCATGGGCGTGTTCAACTGCCTGGATCAAGATCCCCGCAAGTGGACCCGCATCATGAATTTCAAGGATTCCCACTGGGTCGGATCGACGCCAAGCCCATTCCACATCACATATTCGATGGACGGCTCGAAAATGTTCGTATCCGAACTGCATCAGAAGCCCGCCAAGAGCGCGATCGTCGTCGTCGACACAAACACATGGTCGACGATCAAGCGCTTTGAAAACATTGGCGTCGATTGTCAGACTATGCATGTGACCTATGATGGGAAATATGTGCTGCAGATTTTCAGCGGTTTCCAGAGGCTGGAGGGCGGCACTTTCGTGTTCACCCAGGATACGTTGGAGCCGGTCGGCTATATGCCGAACTTCGGAGGCCACCATGATTGCGTGATCGTGCCCCGCAACAATCAAGAACTGATCCACAGCCGCTGCACCACGGTCTGACCCTTTCTCTCAAGGGAATTTGGCGCGGCGAATATCGAACGCCGCGCTGCTTACGTCGTCAACGCCGACGTCTCGACCAAGCGTCAAAATAAATATGTGATCGCTTGGAGTCTCTCGTAAGCGAAGATATGGGAACAGACCGTCGAACCCTTTTCTTGCTGTTGCGGCTCGCCGCGCAGAACGTCGGCCGGCGGCGTCTCCGAACCCTTTTCCTGGGCATGGCGGTCATGATTTCCGTCGGCGTCGGTTTCTCCGGCTTCGTCATCGGCTGGGCGTTGCGAGATGGCGTCTTAACGACATTCTCCCGAATGGGCGCGGATCTCGTGGTCGTTCCCTATGGAACGCTGGTGAACATCACGAGCACATTGCTCACCGTTCAGCCGACGGACCAGGAGCTCGAACTCGCCTTGGGCGAAAAATTGCGAACGATCCCAGGGGTCGGAAAGGTCGCCGCTCAAAGAATTGTTCGCGCCGAGGCGGAGGGGCGGGCGATCAACCTCATCGCCTACGACCCGGCGACGGATTTTACCGTGCAGCCTTGGCTTTCTGAAAGCCAGAGGCTGGCCGCGGCGGACGGCGCGCTCGTTGGCGAGCGAGTTCAAATCAAGCCTGGCGAAGTCTTGAACATCTGCGGCCGCGCAATGGTCATTGCGGCGCGTTTGGGCAAGACGGGCGTCGGTCCATTCGATGAATCCTATTTCGTTAGCTTTTCCGATCTTGACGCATTGATCGCCGCTTGGCGCAAAATGTCTCTTGCGGCTGGCGTCGCTGTTTCCAGCACGCCGGCGGCGTCGGCGCCATTCGTTGATCCGCTGGCGGCGATCGCAACGCATCGCCACGCCGGCGCAGCAGGAGCGACTAATTGTCTTGCGGATCTCGCGCCCGATCGAGTATCCGCCTTTCTCATTCAACTTTCACCCGGAGCCTCGCCGGAACAAGTTAAATTCGCGATCGGCCAAATTCCAGGGATCAAAGTCGTAACAGGCAACGCCGTTTTCACGGCGTCCCGACAGTCGCTGGGAAGCCTGTTCTGGGGCGTCGCCATCTTCGCCGGCCTGTTGTTGCTGGCGCTGCTGTTTCTTGTCTCGCTGCTGTTTTCCGCCATCGTTCAGGAGCGCTATCGCGAAGTCGGTCTTTTGAGAGCGATGGGCGCGCGGCCCGCCCAAGTCGTCAGCATCATCCTGATTGAGGCCGGGCTGATCACGGGTCTCGGCGGCCTCTTCGGGCTCGGTTTCGGTCTTTCTCTTATGTTCGTATTCGCGCGCTCACTCGGCTTCTATTTCGCCTCGATCGGAGTCCCGTTCGCGTGGCCTCCTGATTGGGCGATGTGGCTCGCGGCGTTTGTCTCGGCGGCGGTCGCCGCCTCCATCGGAGTCATCGGCGCCTTCATCCCCGCCTGGCGCGCCCGCCGACTTGAACCCTACGTCATGATTCAAACGGAGAGCGCGCGATGATCTTGCGCGCTTCGGGCCTTCGAAAGCGCTATGGCGGCGAAGCCGGATGCGAGGCCGTGAGCCAAGCCGATCTAACCGTCGATGAAAGGGAATTCGTCTCGATCGTTGGACGGTCAGGGTCCGGCAAGTCGACGCTCCTGGCGATGATTGGCGGGTTGATGAGGCCCAGCGAAGGCCAAGTGCTCATGGAAGGCGAAGACATCTGGGCGCTTCCCGAGACAGCCCTGGCTGACCTGCGCTGCAGACGGATAGGATTCGTCTTTCAATTCTTCAGCCTTCTCTCCAACCTCAGGGCCGTGGACAATGTCGCGCTGCCGGCCTTGCTGGGCCGCAGCATGGCGCCCGAGAACGCCTATGAGCGCGCTCAAAATCTCCTCGCAAGGGTCGGACTCGAAGGGCGGATGTTCGCCTATCCGAGCGAGATGTCCGGCGGCGAACAAAGGCGGGTGGTCATCGCCCGCGCTTTAATCAATGCGCCCCGCTTTCTGCTGGCCGACGAGCCGACCAGCGATCTCGACGAAGACACCGAGCACGAGATTGTTGCGCTCCTAGAGCAGCTGCGCCGCGAAGCCTCGTTTGGCATGATCGTCGTCACGCATAATCTTGATCTCGCCAAGCGCGCCGATCGAATGTTTCAGATGAAGCAAGGCAGGCTTTACGCGGCTGATTTGTCCGAGGCCGCGATCCGGCCGCCTCCGCCACCGCGTTGCGACCCGCCAAAGACGGCCGTCCCCGCAGATCATGCGCGGCGTGTAGACGGCGGCCGTGCGATCGGCAAGCTAGGCGCAACACTCTGGGCGCCGGCGGCCCGAGCGATGGTCGTTGCCGGGCTTGTTTTCGTGCTGGCGCTGTTGGGCAATTATAGCCTAGCGCGCTACCAGCGCTATCAGGCAGCCTTACGGAGCGCGCGCCTTGCCGCTTTGGAGGAGCTCGCCACCTCGACGCTGAAAAGCGAGATCGAATCCGTCGCGCGAATGGGCGACAGCCATTATGAAGTGACGATCTATCTCGAGAACTCCGGCGGCGATAAGCCTATCTACGTGATGGCTCCGAATGTACAGGCATTCATACAGGTCGGCTCTGATTGGCAGGAGGCGCCGCTCGCTCCAATTACTGAAGCTGTCGCCTCCGTTTTGAAAGTCACCGGCAAGCAGCTCTATCGGTTTATCCTAGATGCGCGCGTCGATAAATTCACCGAGCTGCTTCCGCATTACATGCATGTGCGCTTGACCAACAACATGTTGATTAGTCCTGAAAGCGCGCCAAAGGACGAGTTGTTTCAGCGCAACGACAGCTATTTCATTTATCTGAAGCCGGACAATATCGACGACGCAACGATCACGAAAGACGTCAGATTCGCTGGTCAGCCTCCGCTCTGGATCTGGATGCCTCCACATTAGGCGCGGCGAGATCGATGCTCATTAAGCTTCTGTTGTTAGAAAGCGAGACGTCCGTGAACCCGCCGCGCTGCGCATGAAGCTCGCGGACGAGCTTCCGCGCGATCGCGAGGAGATCGCGTCAAAAGCGCGGCCGGACTCATGAGGCGATCGGCGGCACGAGCCAATAGGCCCCATGCTGATCCTGATGCGGACGCGCGACCAAGACCGAGCAGTTGGCGTGCCGCACGATCTTTTGGGCGTTCGAGCCGAGAAGGTAAGTGCTCATCGACGGATTATGCGATCCGACGATAATGAGGTCGGCGCCCCAGTCCGCCGCTTCCCTAAGAACTTCATCATACACGACGCCAGTCCGCAGAATGTGCGAGAAGCGACCAGCCGGAATGTTGGCTTTCTTGGCGAGGTCTTGAAACAGGGAGCCGACGGTATTTTCCCGCGCGGCGCTGACATGCGGCGGCAGGAATTCCTTGAAGCCGTAGGGAGTCTCCGGGAGAACATGGATCATTCTGACGGCGCCGTCGCACAATGCCGTCAACTGCGCCGCGAGGAAGACGCCAAGCTCGGCGATTGCCGGCTCGGCGGCGTCGATTGGAACAAGGATTTTCCTGAACATTTGCGTCCCTCTTGGATCGGCCTAGCCGGTCCTCAGCCGCCAACTTGAACAAAGCGACATTTGAAAGATTATTCGTTGATGCAGGTCAGCGGAGGCGGGAAAACTGGCGGATGCTGGGCCGGTCAGGCGATCCAGCCCGAAAAGAAATAAGCTTGAGGCGGGAATAAAGCGGCCGCGCCGCGAGTCTCCAATGCTGAACCCCTATAGGGGCTAATGCGGAGGACGACTGAAATGATAAACGACGAAAATGGCGTCGACCGGCGCGGCGCGCTCGAATGCATGCTATGGGCGGGAGCCGGCGCGCTCTGGACGATTTCCGGCGGCGTTCCCCACTCTTCGGCCCTGCTCGGCGTCGCCGAGGCGAAGGCGCAGGCCACGGCTGGTTTCAGCTTCGTGCAGATTTCCGACAGCCATATCGGCTTCAAGCAGGCCGCCAATCCGAATCCTCTCGCCACTTTGCAGGAGGCGATCGACAAGATCGGCGGCCTCCCCAACAAGCCGGCCTTCATGATCCATACGGGCGACATTTCGCATCTGTCAAAGCCCGAGCAATTCGACGACGCCGAGAAGGTGATCTCGAACGCGAAACTCGATGTGCATTACGTTCCCGGCGAGCATGACATCGTCGATGAGGGGCGCGGCGCGGATTATATGGAGCGCTTCGGAAAGAGGCTGGAGGCCAAGGGGGCCGGATGGTACTCTTTCGATCACGCCGGCACGCATTTCGTCGGCCTCGTCAATGTCGCCGATCTCAAGGCCGGCGGCATGGGCTCTCTCGGCCCTGAGCAACTCGCCTGGCTCGCCGAGGATCTAAAGCCCAAGAGCGGTTCGACGCCTATCGTGCTCTTCGCCCATATCCCGCTCTGGACCGTCTATGGGGATTGGGGCTGGGGCACCGACGACGCGACGCAGGCGTTGGGTCTGGTCAAACGCTTTGGCTCGGTGACTGTGCTCAACGGCCATATTCACCAGATCATGCAGAAAATCGAAGGCGCGGTGACCTTCCACACCGCCCGCTCGACCGCCTTCCCTCAGCCCGCGCCGGGCTCGGCGCCGTCGCCCGGACCGCTGAAGGTCCCGGAAGACAAGCTGCGCAGCGTGCTCGGCGTGGCGTCCATCTCCGTCAAAAAGGGCGCGCAGCCGCTCGCGATCACCGATAGCGAATTGGCGAAAGCCTGACGCGCAAACCGCTCGAGCTTTTTGAGGTATTCGCATGGCCATCAAAGTCGATCGCCGCCGCCTATGCGCGGTGGCCGCTGTCGCGTTCGCCGCGCTGTCGCAGCGAGCGCGCGCCGCCGACGCGAGCGTAAGGATAGACAATTTCACCTTCACGCCCGCTACGCTCAATGTGAAGCCGGGCGCCGTCGTCTCCTGGACCAACGAAGACGACATCCCGCATTCGATCGTCGCAGCAGACGGAAAATTCCACTCTCCCGCGCTCGATACTGGCAACGCATTCAGCTTCACGCTCACGGAGCCCGGCGCCTACGCCTATTATTGCGGGCTGCATCCGCATATGAAGGGGACAATCATCGTGGCTCTTTGAGGAGCGCCCATGCGCCAGGCCAGCGCGTGACGACGGATAGCGATCGCAGACTGTTCGACGAGGTGGTTTTGCCGCATCTCGACGACGCCTACACATTCGCCCGTTGGCTCACCGGAAACGCGACCGACGCGGAGGACGTGGTGCAGGAAGCCTGCATCCGGGCGATGCGCGGCGCGCATGCGTTCGCTGGCGGCAGCGCTCGGGCATGGTTGATTTCCATCGTGCGCAATACCGCTTTCACCTGGCTCGCCCGCAACCGGCCGAAAACGCTCGTCCTGACCGACGATCTTGAGTCCGCTGAACGCGCGTCATCCAACATGCCGGAAACGGCGACGCCGGAGACGGAAGCGATCGCACGGGCGGACGCCGCGCTTCTCGAAGCGGGCGTCGCTGCGCTGCCGGCTCCGTTTCGGGAGGCGCTCGTGCTGCGCGAGTTCAATGGGTTGAGCTATCGTGAGATCGCCGAGGCGACGGGCGTCCCCGTCGGCACCGTTATGTCGCGTCTGGCGCGGGCGCGGGCGCTGCTGATCGAACGGATCGGCAAGGAGATGTCATGAATGATGCGCCACTCGATCCGCGCCTGTTGATGCAGGCGGCCCTCGACGGCGAACTCGACGCCGCCGGGCAATTGGCCTTTGAAAGCAGACTTGCCGACGATCCAGTTCTGGCGAAGGACTATGAGCGGCTCGCAACCTTGCAACGGACGCTGCGCCGGACCTTTCCGCGCGAACCGGCGCCCGCCGCATTGCGCGCCCGCGTCAGCGCCTTGGTCGGCCAGCCTACAGCCAGCAACACAAGCGTCTCCCGCCGCAGCGTCCTCGGGATGGCCGCCGCGCTGGCGATAGGGATCGGCCTCGGCGCCGCCGCGACCGACTGGGCGCTTGGGCCGCGCGAGCCACAGCTTATCGATGCGCTCGTCGACGGCCATCGCCGCGCAATGCTCGCCGGAACGCCTGTCGATATCGCCTCGAACGACAGACATAATGTGCGGCCATGGTTCGACGCGCGCATCGCGATCTCGCCGCCGGCGCCCGATCTCGCGGCCCACGGCTTTCCGCTGGTCGGCGGCCGAGTCGAGGTGATCGACGGCCAGCCGGCGCCAACCCTCGTCTATCGAATCCGGGAGCATTACGTCAGCGTCACCGCCTTGCCAACCTCCAGCGCATCGATAAGACGCGCGCCGGCCGCCGGCTTTCACGTCCTCGCGTGGCAAGGCTCCGGCTTCACTTTTTGGGCGGTCTCGGACGCTGACCTGGAGGCGCTCGAACAGTTCGCCGCCGCGTTCAAAGCCGCCGAGGCGAGCAGCGCAGAGCCGCCGCCTCGGTGATGCGCAAGGCCTTCACCTCGCCCGGGCCGCTCGATCTCAATGAGCGGACTGAGGAACAAAAACGGACCAGCTCCTTAGTCAAGATATATGCGCCGCCGTTTCGCACGGGTAAGATAAAGCCTTAGTTCCCAACGGACGCAACGCAGACCAACGCTCGAACTAACCTACTGCCACCGTGCGAGAAGACTTGCCCAATCTCGCGGTTGTCGGCAAAGTCCGGTTTTCTTGTCGCGGAGATCCGCCTCCATGCATATCTTGCGGCTCGCGCTGCTCGGCCTCGCCTCCCTTGTCGCCCTCATTCTCGGCTGGACGTTTTGGATCGAAGCGAACCGGCTGGAGCCTGCGCCCTCGTCGAAGATTGCCGAGACGCATGCCTCGCCGGAGGCGATCGCCGCGGCGCGAGGGGCAATCGAGGCCGAACTCGCAGCGGTCCCGGAATATGCCGGCTTTTTCGACAGCCTCACGACCAGGTTTCCGGCCGATTACGAGGCCTTCCTCGCAAAGGCGTCGCGGCGGTCTGCCGTCACCGGTGAAATCCAGAGCGCGGATTTCCTCATGATTGACGCCGTGCGCGCCTTGCGCGTTTCACATGGGGTGCTGGCGGCCAAGGCGGAGCGGCCCGCGCTCGATCATGTGTTTGAGATGCAGCTCGCCATGTTGCGCGCGCTCGCGGGGAGGAATCAAGGCCTTTGCGTCGATTTCCTCTATGGCGGCGCCAATGGCGATTTTCTCGATTTTTCAGCCGGAAACCGCAGTCTCGTCGCAGCCATGGCGAGCGCCGGCCTCGACGCCATCGACAACGGACAAATCAACCGGATCGAGCGCGAGGAGCCGACCGCCGAGGATTTCCAGGAACTCGAAAAAGCCCTTCGCGCCAAGGGCCTCGGCACGCTTGAGATCGAGGCCCTTCTCGATGGCAAAACGCCAGATCCGCCGCTCGACGACGCGCGAATGTGCCGAGCCGGCGCGATCTATCTCGAGACCCTCGCCGCCCTGCCCGAACCGCAGCGCATGCGCATCTATGGTTTCGCGGTCGAGCTCATGGCGCGGTCATAGCTAGAGCATGTTCCGAAAAAGTTGATCGCCTTTTTCGATCAGAACATGCTCCAACTCTTGGAATTCGAGCGATTCCTTTTCGATCAGACGGATCCATCTGATCGGGAGGCGCTCTAGGACGCGCTTCGACGCGGCCGTCAGAAAAGCCCGACGATTTTGCCGTTCTCGTCGAGGTCTATGGCGTTCGCCGATGGAACCTTGGGCAAGCCCGGCATGGTCATCATGTCGCCGCAGATGACAACGATGAACTCGGCCCCGGCCGCCAGCCGCACCTCGCGGATATTGATCTCGTGATGGCTCGGCGCCCCGCGCAGCTTCGGGTCTGTCGAGAATGAATATTGGGTCTTGGCGACGCAGATCGGATAATGGCCATAGCCGGAATCCTGAAGCTTCTTGATCTGGCCGCGAATTTTCGAATCCGCGGTGACCTCGCTCGCGCCATAGAGCTTGGTGGCGATCGCCGTCACCTTATCCCAGAGCGTCGCGTCGTCTTCATAAACGAAGCGGAAATCGCTCGGCGTCTTGTCGATTATGTCGACGACGGTATGCGCAAGCTCTTCCGCGCCCTTGCCGCCCTCCGCCCAATGCCGGCAGACCACGATCGGGGCTTCGTGATGCGCCATTTTTTTCTGCAAAAGGTCGAGCTCGGCAATTGTGTCGAAGGTGAAATGATTGATCGCGACCACACAGGGCAGCCCGTAATGGTTGCGTATGTTGTTGACGTGGCGCTCGAGATTAGCGACGCCCTTGGATAGAGCGTCGAGGTTCTCGGTGTTCAACTCCTTCAAATCGGCGCCGCCATGATATTTAAGTGCGCGGATCGTGGCGACGATCACCGCCGCTTGCGGCCGCAAGCCGGATTTGCGGCATTTGATGTCGACGAATTTCTCGGCCCCGAGATCGGCTCCGAAGCCTGCTTCGGTCACGACATAATCGGAAAGCTTGAGCGCCGTCTTTGTCGCAAGAACGGAATTGCAGCCATGCGCAATATTGGCGAAAGGGCCGCCATGGATGAAGGCCGGGTTGTTTTCCAGAGTCTGGACAAGGTTCGGCTTCAAGGCGTTTTTCAACAGCACCGCCATCGCGCCATGGCCGTTCAGGTCGCCCGCATGAATCGGCTTCTGGTCACGCGTATATCCGACGACGATCTTCGCCAGCCGATTCTTGAGGTCGCCGATCGAGGTCGCAAGGCAGAAGATCGCCATCACTTCCGAAGCGACTACGATGTCGAATCCATCCTCCCGCGGAAATCCGTTCGCGACGCCGCCGAGGCCAACGACAATTTGCCTCAACGCCCGGTCGTTCATATCGACCACGCGCTTCCAGGCGATTCGCCTCAGATCGAACCCAAGCTCATTGCCGTGGTGGATATGGTTGTCGATCAACGCAGCCAAGAGGTTGTTGGCGAGCGCGATCGCGCTGAAGTCGCCGGTGAAATGGAGGTTAATATCCTCCATCGGCACCACTTGCGAATAACCGCCGCCTGCCGCGCCGCCCTTCATGCCGAACACCGGTCCCAGAGAGGGCTCGCGAAGGCAAATCGAAGCCTTCTTGCCAATGCGGTTCAGCGCGTCGCCAAGGCCCACCGTCGTCGTGGTCTTGCCTTCGCCCGCGGGAGTCGGGCTGATCGCCGTCACCAGGATCAATTTGCCGTCGGGCCGATCCGCAAGGCTGTCGATATAATCCAGCGAGATCTTCGCCATGTAGTGGCCATAGGGGTCGAGATATTCATCCGCGACGCCGAGCTTTTCGAGGGCCACATCGGTGATGCGCCGCATCTTCGCCTGCTGGGCAATTTCGATATCCGACGGCATGGTTCCTCCTCTCGAAGCTAGCTGGACCGATTTCAAACGGCGGCCAATCGATCAGGCCACAATTTGTTCTTTGTTAATTCGCTCGCTTACGCTTTCGCTCAAACGCCCGCGCCGGCTGGGCCCTCCCCGACCAGAGGGGCCCATTTAATCGACGACGAATTCCGCTAAATCAATATGTTTCCTTACCGCAGGGCCGGACGGCCCCAAGGCTCGGGCATCCAAACCAGGGAAAACTCAGCCTGGAAGACCGCAGAGCCCCGCGGTCCATGGCGGCTAAAAGATGGACGCCAAGTCCGGCTCTATCCGCTAAGCCTCCACCACATTCTGCGGCTTGCCAGCGGCGAAAGCGTCGATATTGTCAATAAGCTGATCAGCGAGGATCTGCATCGCTTCGCGGCTCGCCCATGCGACATGCGGCGTGATGATGAAATTGGGCAGGCGCAGATCGAGCAGAATATTGCCCTGCTTCGGCGGCTCGGTCGTTAGGACGTCGAAGCCAGCGCCGCCAATGACGCCCTGCGTCAGCGCCTCGGCCAAGGCGGCCTCGTCGACGAGGCCGCCGCGGCCGGTATTGATCAAAATCGCGTCCCGTTTCATGAGACGCAGCTCCCGCGCGCCGATCATGTTCTTCGTCTCCGCCGTCAGCGGCGCGTGCAACGTGATGATGTCGCTCTCGCGCAGCACGGTTTCGAAATCGACGAGGCCCGGCTGGGGAAATACGTCATAGGCCAGCACCTTGAGGCCGAAGGCCTCCGCGATGCGCGCGAGCGACTTGCCGATCGCGCCATAGCCGACAATGCCAAGCGTGGAGCCGCGCATGTCGTTGATCGGATGATCGAAGAAGCAGAATTGATCGCATTCCTGCCAGCGTCCGGCGCGCACGTCATCGCGATAGGCGACGATATTGCGGCGCAGCGCGAAGGCGAGCGCAAAGACATGCTCCGGAACGGTGTTGAAGGCGTAATTGCGGATGTTGGAGACGATAATCCCATGCGCTTTCGCATAGGTCTTGTCGACGACGTCGGTGCCCGTCGCCGCCACCGCGATCAATTTGAGATTGGGCAGCCGCGCAAGCGTCTCTTCGCGCATCGGCACCTTGTTGATGATCGCAATCGTCGCGTCGGCGAGACGATCGAGGATCTCGTCAACTGTGGTGGCCGCATATTCCTTGTAGCTATGCGGAAAATTCGGCGTCCGCAAATTCGCCTCGAGTGTCGAACGGTCGAGAAAGACGATCGAATGCTGCACGGCGCTATCTCGCTTGAACATGCGTTGGAACGTTTGGAGCGGCGCTTGCCCGAAGGGGGAGCGGGAGAGAAAACCTACGCGCCGCGAGGCTTATCTTGTGGAGGCGCCGGGGCCATACGAGACATTCAAGATGCCCTGCTCCCGTTCGCTTCCAATCGCGTCGAGGCGCGCCGCATTCGCTCCGGCGCGCCAATTTTCAGCAGATTTTCGCCGCCGCCTCGCGTTCGACCAGAAATCCGACGCGACGAAAATTGGCGCCGCCTTGGAGCGAGGCCGTCGGGCCCCCCGCTTCAGCGCGGCTGCGGCTCAGTCGTTGAGCACGCCTTCGGGATGGACTTCGGCGAAGCGTTCCTCCTCGGTCGGCTTCTTCTCCTTGGCCATGACTGTCGAGCGGAAATGCGTCTGGGCGGCGCCGACGCCGCTGCCGAGCGTGACGTCGATGCCGACATCGCGCATCGCCATTTCAGCTCCGGCGATCGCGCCGAGGACCATCAGATCGTTAAGATCGCCGAGATGGCCGATCCGGAAGACCTTGCCGGCAACCTGTGACAGACCGGCGCCGAGCGACAAATTATAACGCCGATACGCCGCGTCGATCACATCGGCGCCGTTGAATCCCGGCGGGACGACGATCGCCGTGACCGTGTCGGAATCCCATTTCGGCTCCTTGGCGCAGGGATGAAGGCCCCAGGCCTTGACCGCCGCGCGCACGCCGCTCGCCAGGACGTGATGGCGCTCGAACACATGTTCGAGCTTCTCCTCGAACAGGATGCGGAGCGATTCACGCAGGCCATAGAGCAACGGCAGCGGCGGCGTATAGGGAAAATAGCCCGTCGCATTGGCTTTGATCTGGTCGGCGAAGTCGAAATAGACCCGCTTAAGCCCGGCGGTCTTAGCGGCGGCGAGCGCGCGCGGGCTTGCGCAGACGATGCCGAGGCCGGCCGGCAGCATCAGGCCTTTCTGCGAACCGGCGACGGCGAGATCGACCCGCCATTCGTCCGCGCGGAAATCGAGGCTTCCGATTGAGCTCACGCCATCGACATAGAGAAGCGCCGGATGACCGGCGGCGTCGATCGCCTTGCGGACCGCGCCGATATCGCTCGTCACGCCGGTCGCGGTCTCGTTGTGAACCGCAAGCACGGCTTTGATCTGATGCGATTTGTCGTCGCGCAGGATCGCCTCGATCTTATCCGGCTTCACGCCGGTGCCCCACTCCTCCTCCAGCACCTGGACATCTAGGCCGAGCCGCTGGGCCAAGTCGATCCACAAATGGCTGAATTGGCCGAACCGGGACGCCAAAACCTTATCGCCAGGCGAAAGCGTGTTGCTAAGCGAAGCCTCCCAAGCGCCAGTCCCAGACGAAGGAAAAATGAACACCTGTCCGTCGGTGCTTTTAAAAACCTTCTTCAGGTCCTCGAACAGGGGCAGCGTCAGTTCCGGAAACTTCGAAGACCGGTGGTCTTCCATCGCCACCAGCATGGCCCGCTGAACGCGGTCCGGCACATTGGTCGGCCCAGGGACAAAAAGAAAGTGGCGACCCGCCATATTGCATCCTCCGATAACGTTGCCTGCGACAATATCCACGAAAACAGTGACGACCACAAGTCAGCGGCGAGAACCGGCCGCGCCGAGCGGTATCAATGAAACTTCCACGACGCACAATTGCTTTTGCGCGTCGCAGATCAACGCGCGCCCTTACCGGCTGACCACAATGGCGCGGAAGTCATTCACATTGGTGAGCGTTGGCCCGGTGACGACGAGGTCTCCAATCGCCGAAAAGAACCCGTAGCCGTCGTTGTCGGCGAGCCTCGCCTTGGCGTCAACGCCGAGCGCGACGGCGCGGGCGAGACTCTCGGGAAAAAGCAGCGCGCCGGCGTTGTCCTCCGTGCCGTCGATCCCATCGGTGTCGCCGGCCAGCGCATAAATGCCCGGATGGGCGTCCAATGCGACGCAAAGCGCCAGCAGAAACTCAGCGTTGCGGCCGCCGCGCCCGGATCCGCGCACGGTGACCGTCGTCTCGCCGCCCGAGATCAAGACGCAAGGCGGCGCGATCGGCTGGCCAAAATGATAGGATTGCCGGGCGATCGCCGCATGCACCAAGGCGACGTCGCGAGCCTCGCCCTCAATGTCATTGGCGAGAATGAGCGGCGTCACGCCGGCGTCGCGCGCGACCGCCGCCGCGGCTTCGAGCGACATTTGCGGCGCCGCGATCATCACATTCTCGACCCTCGCGAGTCGCGGATCGCCGGGCTTGAGCGTCTCAGCCCCGGGCGAGCCGAGATGCGCGAGCACATGCTCCGGAGCCGCGATCGCATATTTGCGAAGAATGGCGAGCGCCTCGGCGGCGGTCGTCGGATCGGCGACTGTGGGCCCGGAAGCGATCACGCAGGGATCATCGCCCGGTACGTCGGAGATCAACAAAGCGACGACCCGCGCCGGGGCCGCCGCCGCGGCAAGCCTGCCGCCCTTGATCGCCGACAGATGCTTGCGCACGCAGTTCATTTCGGAAATCGTCGCGCCGCTTTTCAAAAGCGCCTTGTTTATGCTCTGCTTGTCGACCAAGGTCACGCCCGGCGCCGGCAGAGCCAGCAATGCCGAGCCTCCTCCGGAAATCAGGCACAGCACCAGATCGTCGGCGGTCAAGCCTTGCACTGCAGCGAGAATGCGTTCGGCCGCCGCCAGGCCGGCGGCGTCCGGCACCGGATGGCTCGCCTCGATCACTTCAATGCGGCGGCACGGCGCGCCATGTCCGTAGCGAGTCACGACCAGGCCCTCGAGGGGACCCGGCCAATGATCCTCGACCGCCTTGGCCATGGAGCCAGCGGCTTTGCCGGCGCCGACGACTATGGTGCGGCCCGCGGGCGGCGACGGCAGATGCGGCGGCACGCATCGCTCCGGCGAGGCCGCGCCGACCGCAGCCTCGAACATATTCAGAAGCAGCTGACGATAATCAAAAGCCATGGCGGGTTGATCTGCCTCAGTCGTTGGCCGAATTTTTTGAATTGGTTGCTGCTTGAACACAAATGCGCGACAAAGCGGCGGACGCGCCGGGTTTCCCGATGGCTACCGCATTATCCCACACACATGCACCGGGATTTAATAGATGAACAACTGCGCGAGATCGATCAACCGAAATCGATTGTGTTGGAACATGCCCCGATAGAAAATGCCAATCGACTTTTCCTCAAGACGCGTTCTCATACGCCGCGCCTGCCCTCTCAAAGCCTTAATGCGCCGCAATGAAGTCCGCGCGGCGGATATTTTTTCTTGCCTGACGGCGCCGTTCTATAACCGCAAACGTAGGGGTTTCAACCTTTTTCTCATAAGCCGCGCGTCGCCGCGTTTTTAGCAAGCTCGCGGCGACGAAGACAAATCCGAGCGATGCGGCTAAAGAAAGGTGAGGTTTGGATTAATCTCGCAACCGTCGACAGTTTTCATTCGTCGGCAAAAGGCTCAACAACGCAAGCGCCGCGCGGCGCCTCGGATGATCTGGATGGATGGTCAAGACTGTGAAGGGCTGCTAAACATCAACTGAAGCAACGAGGTTTGCGCACGGCGCCCGTCAGGAGCGCCCCGAAGCTTGAACCGCCGGCGCCAAAGCGGCCCAAATTCGATTAGAGACATTTTGCAATCGGGCGATATTGAATAATTAAGGGGGCGAGCCCGCGCCGAGCGGAGCGACCCGCAGCGAGGAGGAGGCGAAGCTGGACATTCACGAATATCAGGCCAAGGAGCTCTTGGCTAACTTCGGCGTTGCGACGCCCCGCGGCGCAGTCGCCTATAGTCCCGATCAGGCCGTCTATTGCGCCACCGAGCTCGGCGGCTGGCATTGGGCGGTCAAGGCGCAAATTCATTCCGGAGGGCGCGGCAAGGCTGGCGGCGTAAAGCTGTGCAAGACCTACAATGAAGTGCGCGCGGCGGCGAACGAGCTGCTCGGCAAACATCTCGTCACCAATCAGACCGGTCCCGAGGGCAAGGTCGTCCAGCGCATCTATGTCGAGGTCGCCGAACCTTTCGAGCGGGAGATCTATCTGGGCTTCGTTCTCGATCGCAAGGTCGAGCGCGTCCGCATCATCGCGTCGCGCTTCGGCGGCATGGAGATCGAGGAAATCGCCAAGGAGCATCCTGAGGAGATCCTGCAAGTCGTGGTCGAGCCCGCCGTTGGCCTTCAGGCCTTCGAGGCGCGCGAGATCGCATTTGGCCTCGGGCTCAATTTGAAGCAGGTCAGCCGCGCCGTCGCGACCATGCTTGGCTGCTACCGCGCGTTTCGCGATCTCGACGCCACAATGGTCGAGATCAATCCGCTGGTGGTGACGAAGGACGATCGCGTTCTCGCGCTCGACGCAAAGATGTCATTCGACGACAATGCGCTGTTCAGGCGCGGCGGCGTCGCCGACATGCGCGATCATTCGCAGGAGGACCCTCGCGAGGTTCAAGCCGCCGAGCATAACCTCAACTATGTCGGCCTCGATGGCGACATCGGCTGCATCGTCAATGGCGCCGGCCTCGCCATGGCGACCATGGACATGATCAAATACGCCGGCGGCAGCCCCGCCAACTTCCTTGACGTGGGCGGCGGCGCCTCGCCGGAGCGGGTCGCGGCGGCGTTCAAGCTGGTGTTGTCTGACCGCAACGTGAAAGCCATTCTGGTCAATGTCTTCGCCGGCATCAACCGGTGCGACTGGGTGGCCGAAGGCGTGGTGCAAGCCTGCCGGCAGCTCGACGTCATCGTCCCGCTGGTCGTGCGTCTCGCCGGAACTAATTACGAGGCTGGGCGCGACATCATCGTGAATAGCGGCCTGCCCATCATCTCCGCAGAAACCCTCGCCGACGCCGCAAAAGCGGCGGTCACCGCGGCTTCCAGCGCGGCGAAACACGTGCGCGCGAGCTGACCTGATCTCGAGGCGCGGAGCAGGCTCCATCGCGAGCCGCTCCCGCTACGCCGGAAAAATGCTCGAGGGAGCTTTAACACATGAGCATTCTGATAGACGAAAACAGCCGGGTCCTGATTCAGGGCTTCACCGGCGATAAAGGCACATTCCACGCTAAGGAGATGATCGCCTGCGGGACCAAAATCGTGGGCGGCGTCACGCCGGGCAAAGGGGGCCTCACCCATCTCGGCCTACCGGTTTTCAATACAGTGAAAGAGGCGGTGCGAGCGACTAACGCGACCTGCAGCATCACCTTCGTCGCGCCGGCCTTTTGCGCCGACGCTATCATGGAGGCGGCGGACGCCGGCATTCACCTCGTATGCTCGATCACTGACGGCATTCCGGCGCAGGACATGATGCGGGTGAAGCGCTATCTCCTGCGCTATAATCGCGAGCGCCGGACCTTGATGGTCGGGCCGAACTGCGCCGGCATCATCAGCCCCGGCAAGGCCATGCTCGGGATCATGCCGAGCAATATCTACAAGCAAGGGTCGGTCGGCATCGTTTCCCGTTCCGGGACGCTCGGCTATGAGGCGGCGGCGCAGCTCAAGGAGCTTGGCCTCGGCGTCTCGACCAGCGTCGGCATCGGCGGCGATCCGATCAACGGCAGCTCCTTCCTGGATCATTTGATTCTCTTCGAGCAGGATCCAGAGACGCAGGCGGTGATGATGATCGGCGAGATCGGCGGCCCGCAGGAGGCCGAGGCCGCGGCTTGGATCAAGAAGAACATGACCAAGCCGGTGGTCGGCTATGTCGCCGGCCTCACCGCGCCCAAGGGCCGCCGCATGGGCCACGCGGGCGCGATCATCTCGGCGACCGGCGACAGCGCCGCCGAGAAGGCTGAGATCATGAAATCCTACGGCCTGACAGTTGCCCCGAGCCCGAGCGAACTCGGCGCGACCATGGCCAAGGTGTTGGCCGAAAAAGGAGTGGCCCCCGCGACGGCGCATTAGCTGCGCGGCCGTCCGATCCAGATGAACCGCCGGCGACGGAGACCGCCAGAACCAGCGGTCTTCGCAAATCCCCGCAAGTGAATCACGGCCGCTGCGCGATGCTCTCGGCGCAGCGGATCTCCCCCCACCGGCGCAGTCGCGCCAAAATTCAGGATGAGCGAGCCGACATGATGAACGCTACGCGAAGCTTGGCGGCAAGCCGCCGCGGGTGCCGTCCATGATGCAGCGCGACGCCAGCGCCCAGGCTACACGCGCCGCGGAAGCGGCCAGCGCCGAATCCGCGTTGAGCGGCGATGAGGCCGCCGACATTTTGTTCCAATTGCTGCTCGACGTCGCCCGACGCCAGCATCCGCAGATCGCTTCGGTGCTGGTCGGCGACTCCAAAGTCTCGGACGTCACGCCCGAGCTTCTCTCGCGCGTCTTCCAGGCCCATGGGATCTGGTTCCAACTGTTGGCGATCGCCGAGCAACATTCCGCCATGCGCGAGCGTCGGCAAGACGAGCGCGAACGCGGCGAAGCAGCCGTGCAAGGGACGTTCGCCAACCTCGTCGCGACGGCTGCGGCGCGCGGCGTCGAGGCGCCGGAGCTTCGCGACCAGCTCGCCTCGATGCGCATCCGTCCGGTCATCACCGCGCATCCCACCGAAGCCAAGCGGGTCACCGTCCTTGAAAAGCACCGTCGCATCTACCGGCTGCTGGTCGAGCTGGAGCAGCCCCGCTGGACCTCGCGGGAGCGCGCCGCCCTCATCGACCAGCTGCGCGACGAGATCGAACTCCTGTGGATGACCGGCGAGCTGCGCCTCGAGAAGCCGTCGGTTGACCAGGAAGTCGCCTGGGGCCTGCACTTCTTCCACGAAACGCTTTTCGACGGCGTGCCGGAGCTGTTGAAAAAGCTCGACCGCGCGCTTCATCAATTCTATTCGGGCGAACATTTCCAGCTGACCCAATTCTTCCAGTTCGGTTCATGGATCGGCGGCGACCGCGACGGCAACCCTTTCGTCACCAATGAAGTCACCCGGCGCGCCCTTGCCGAAAATGCGCTGGCGAGCCTGCGGCACTATGAGGAGCGGCTTTCCCTTCTGCTCCAGAGGCTGTCGATCACCGAGCGGGCGCTCCCGCCGCCTGAAGCCTTCCGCGAAGCGCTCGCCCGCGCCCTGGCGGAGAGCGGCGACGGCGATCAGATCGCGCAACGAAACCCCGGCGAGCCCTATCGCCAGTTCCTCTCCTGCGTGCTGCGCAAGCTCAAGGCGACGCTTGCGCGCGCCGAGCGCGGCCGGGCGAGCGGTGCGGCCTATTACGCCAGCGCCGACGAGCTCATCGCCGATCTCGCGATCATGGAGGAATCGCTGAGCGAAAGCGGCAGCGCAGGCATTGCCAGAGACCTCGTGCGTCCGGCGCGATGGGCGGTCGAGCTCTTCCGTTTCCGGACCCTCCGGCTCGATCTGCGCGAGAACACGACGCGTCTGACCCAAACCGTCCAGGCGTTGTGGCGCGCCAAATCCGGGCAGGAAGGAGACCCGCCCGACGTCGACTCGCCGGAATGGAAGGCTTGGATCATGGCGGAGCTCGCCAAGCCCCGCCAGGGCGCGAGCTTTGCGCTCTCCCTGCCGCCCGAAGCGCAGGAGACGCTCGATCTGTTCAAGCTCGCCTGCGACCGTAGCGAGGAGTTTGACCGCGAAGCCTTCGGCAGCTTTATCCTCAGCATGACCCGCTCGGTCGCCGACGTGCTCGCCGCCTATCTCCTCGCCAAGGAGGCCGGGATGTTTCGCGACGCGGCGTGCGTCGAGGCCTGCACCTTGCCGATCACGCCGCTGTTCGAGACCATCACCGATTTGCGCGCTGCGCCCGCCATCATGCGCGAATTGCTGTCCATCCCGGTGGTGCGGCGCAGCGTCCGCGCCCAGGGCGGAATTCAAGAGGTGATGATCGGCTATTCCGACTCCAACAAGGACGGCGGATTTCTCTCCTCCAACTGGGAGCTCTTCAAGGCGCAGAACCGCCTGACCAAGATCGGCAATGAGGCAGGCGTCCCGATCGCCTTCTTCCATGGGCGCGGCGGCTCCGTCAGCCGCGGCGGCCTGCCCACCGCCCATGCGATCGCGGCGCAGCCGGCGGGCTCCATCCGCGGCCGGTTCCGGGTGACCGAACAGGGCGAGGTCGTCTCCTTCAAATACGCCAATCGCGGAACCGCCGCCTATCAGATGGAAGTGCTGGCGGCGGGCGTGTTCGAGCATGCGCTCATCTCCGAGCGCGAGGAGGCGCTGACGCCCCGCGCCGAATTCGACGAAGCTATGGAGGCCCTCTCGGGCGCCGCGCATGCCGCCTATGCGGGCCTCATCGGCCACCCGGGCCTGCTCGCCTATTTCCAGGCGGCGAGCCCGCTCGAGGAAATCTCGCTCCTCAATATCGGGTCACGGCCGGCCCGCCGGTTCGGCGTGCGCTCCCTGAGCGATCTGCGGGCGATCCCCTGGGTCTTCGCCTGGGCGCAGAACCGCCATGTCATCACCGGCTGGTATGGCGTCGGCAGCGGCATCGCGAGCTTTCTCGACGTGCGCAAGGAGCGCGGCGCCGCATTGCTGCAACGCATGTTCAGCGAATCGCGGCTCTTTCGCCTGATTATCGCCGAGGTCGAAAAGACCATGTGCCTCGTCGACCTCTCGATCGCGCGGGAATATGCGAGCCTCGTTCCCGACGCATCCGTGCGCGACGAGATCTTCGGACTGATCGAAGCCGAATTCGCGCTGACGCGAGACATGGTGCGACGCGTCAGCGAGGAGCATGAGATCGGCGAGCGTTTCCCGCACTATCGCACCCGGCTCGATCATCGCCTGCCGACGATCAACAAGATCAATCGCGAACAGGTCGAGCTCTTGCGCGGCTTTCGCGCATCGACGAACGAATTGGCCAAGGAAGCCTATAAATCCAACCTGCTGCTTTCGATCAACTGCATTGCAAGCGGTCTTGGCGCCACTGGCTGATCTCGCCGCAGCGAACCATACTTTAAGAGAGCCTAGAGAGGAACGACGGCCATGAGCTTTACCATCATCGAACAGGCGACTCCGCGCCTCCATCGCTCCGAACTCGCGGTTCCGGGCTCCAATCCGGGACTGTTCGAGAAGGCTGCGAAATCTGCCGCGGACATCGTCTTTCTCGACGTCGAAGACGCCGTCGCCCCCGACGACAAGGAGCAAGCCCGCAAGAACATCATTGCGGGGCTCAATGAGATCGACTGGGGCGCCAAGACCATGATGATCCGCATCAATGGCCTCGACACGCATTACATGTATCGCGACGTCGTCGATATTGTGGAGGCCTGCCCGCGCCTCGACATGATCCTGATCCCGAAGGTCGGCGTTCCCGCCGACGTCTACGCCCTAGACATGCTAGTGACCCAAATCGAGGCCGCGAAGAAGCGCGACAAGCGCATCGGCTTCGAGGTCTTGATCGAGACGGCCCTCGGCATGGCCAATGTCGAGGCGATCGCGCAATCGAGCCGGCGGCTCGAAGCCATGTCCTTTGGCGTCGCCGATTACGCGGCCTCGACGCGGGCGCGCACGACCGTGATCGGCGGCGTCAACGCCGATTACGGCGTGCTGACGGACAAGGACGCCAACGGAAACCGTCAATATTTCTGGGCCGATCCCTGGCACGCCGCGCAAACCCGCATGATGGTCGCCTGCCGCGCCTATGGCCTGCGGCCGATCGACGGGCCGTTCGGCGACTTCAACGATCGCGACGCCTTCATCGCGGCGGCGAACCGCGCCGCAGTCCTCGGCTATGAGGGGAAATGGGCGATCCACCCGTCGCAGATCGAGCTCGCCAATCAGGTTTTCACGCCCTCCGAGGCCGAAGTGACCAAGGCTCGGCGCATCGTGACGGCGATGGCGGAAGCGGCTAAGGCCGGCAAAGGGGCCGTCTCGCTCGACGGCCGCCTTATCGACATCGCCAGCATCCGCATGGCCGAGGCGCTTTTGAAAAAGGCCGACGCGCTCGGCGTGGCGGCCTGAGGCGCTTGGCGAAGGACTGGCGGCGGGACCTCCCGCCGCCAAAAGCGAATCAATTGTCGCGGCGCATGACCTGGATCAAAAGGACTGCGCGCCGATGCGCCATTGTGACCCGTCGCGGAAAATCTACGCGCGCCGAGGACTGCGGTCAGTTCGAGCAGTCCGCAGCCAAAATTTTCACGCTAGAGTATGTTCCGAAAAAGTTGATCGACTTTTTCGATCAGAACATGCTCCAACTCTTTGAATTTGAGCGATTCCTTCCCGATCAGATGATTCCATCTGATCGGGAAGCGCTCTAGCCCTGAGACGGGAGACTGCGATGGATTGGGGTCACCTTGAAGAAAACTGGAAGAATTTCTCCGCCTCCGTCAAGGAAAAATGGGCCAAGCTGAGCGACGAAGAGATTGCCGACTTAAAGGGCAAGCGCGAGCAGCTGGAAGCCAAGATCCATGAGGTCTACGGGCACGCCAAGGAGGAAGTCAAGAAGGACGTCGACGCGTGGCTGACCGCACTCAAGAAGAAGAATGACTCCTTGTGAGTCGCGCCGAAGCGCTTGCTTGGCCGGTAGGCTGACCGCGCTATTTAACTGAATGAACTGTTTGCTCGTCCCTCGCCGGAGGGTATGCGGACGCCCCATCGACCAGCTTGGATGAATCTCCGGTTTCAACGCGCCGAGAACGCGCGTCGCCTTCGAGAGCGTCGGCGGCTTCATGACGCCGCCGACCGGCTCTTGCGGCGCTCCCCCGCCGCGGCGACATTTCCTAAAGGGGCTTCGTCACGCGGCGTCACGTCCCTTGGCTTCGGCCTCGGCCCGGCCGTAGAAGGGCGAGGCCATCCCGCGGCTCGCTGCTTCGACCACATCTCCATCAAAGAGGCGAACCGTCAGGCTGCCGCCAAGCTGCTCGGCGGCCTTGGCGAGGTAGCCGACGGCATAGGCCTTCGCATTTTCGACCGAGTCGAATTCGTAGAACCCGCCGATCGTGTTCGTATTGATCCCGCTGAGCCAAGTCTTGCTTTTCAGGCCTTTTTCTTTCTGCATCGAGACATTGATGGAAGGCCAATCGATTTTCGTGAACGGCACGGAAACTTGTATTTCAGCGTACAGATAGACCTTGCTTACGCTCATTGCCTTTGCTCCTCGACTAGAGACGACATTCAGGCGCCATGGCTTGTTTGCGCCGGATCCGCCCCGAGCATGGACCCTCGCAACGACGATCGGGGGACACGAGGCCGCAGATCAACCCCACTTTTGGCCACGGCGTTCGTCCAGCCAATGGCTTAGAGCTCTTCCCGATCAGATGGAATCACCTGATCGAAAAGGAATCGCTCAAATTCAAATAGTTGGAGTGTTCAGATGGCCGCAAACGTCGTTCCACGAGCAGAGTCGGATTTAGAGCCTAGCGATCCCGGATCGGGACGGGCTAAAAATTACACTAATTCTATTGAATAACAACCCTTGCTTATCGGCGTAGCCTGTACAGACATAAAAATGATTAAAGAGTGATCAAACTGCCTATTTGTTATTTATTGACACTTTCTATGGAGAAAGTCATCGTTATCTCGCCTGCCGCGCGTCATGCGCTTGCTCGCCGACTTGGCCCGCCTCAGGAGCCAGTCGCCTCAGCGACCCGCGGAGAGAAAGGTTGACCCATCCTTACTATTCCCAGGAGATCCATGGGCCCTACGACACCTATGATCTCGGCGATTTCGAGCTCGAAGAAGGCGGAACGATCAGAGGCCTGAAGCTCGCCTATGCGACATTCGGCGCCCTATCGCCGAAGAGGGACAATGCGATCCTCTTTCCGAGCTGGTATTCGGGCACGACGAAAATCCTGGAGCAGGCCTATATCGGTCCCGGGCGCGCGCTTGATCCGAACAAATATTTCATCATTCTCGTCAATCAGATCGGCAACGGCCTTTCGACCTCGCCACACAATGCGCCGCAACCCTTCAACGCGGCGCGCTTTCCGCGCGTTCGGATCGGCGACGACGTCCGCGCGCAGCATCGCCTGATCGTCGAAAAATTCGGCATCGAGCAATTGGCGCTTGTTCTCGGCGGCTCCATGGGCGCCCAGCAGACCTATGATTGGGCGGTCCGCTTCCCCGACGCGGTCGCGCGCGCCGCTCCGATCGCAGGGACCGCGAAAGGGACCGCGCATAATCAGCTGCTGGTCGAAACCTTCATCGACGCCATCACCGGCGATCCAGCCTGGGACGGCGGCTGGTACGCGGACCAAGCCGCCGTGCATCGCGGCTTGCGGCGGCACGCCCGCCTGTTCGCGGCGGCCGGCTTCACCCAGGATCTCTATAATCACGACATTTGGCGCAAGCTCGGATTTTCCTCACGCGACGATTTCGTGACCGGATTCGTCGAAAATCATTTTCTGTCCCAAGACCCGAACAATCTGATCCTGCTGCTCACGAAATGGCGCGACAATGATTTGAGCCGCCTCGGCGGCGGCGACCTGAAAACCGCGCTCGCCCGCATCAAGGCGAAAACATTCGTCATCGCCATCGAGGAAGATGTCTTCTTCCCGTTGAAGGATGTCGCCGCCGAGCAGAAATT
>Ga0182030_10003919_pt1 | contig 31764 bp, 30 predicted proteins | sample 812S3MmetaG_FD_121299 | JGI IMG/M metagenome (GOLD analysis project Ga0182030, IMG submission 121299) | Permafrost microbial communities from Stordalen Mire, Sweden - 812S3M metaG (Illumina Assembly) | ecosystem: Environmental > Terrestrial > Soil > Wetlands > Permafrost | place: Sweden... | reverse complement strand
CTCTGTTATGGATAATCTCACCATCGCCGCCGCCAGTGGTTTGCGGTCCCGCATGGAATCGCTCGATCTGCTCGCGAATAATCTAGCCAATTCCGCCACCAATGGATTCAAGCGCGACCAGGAATTCTACGGCGTGTACTCTTCCGCCGACTCGGACGATCCGGTGAACGGCGGCTCCAGTTCGACTCTTCCCACGATCGAAAAGCAGTGGACGGATTTCTCGCAGGGGACCATTCAGGTGACCGGCAACCCCCTCGATATCGCTCTCGACGGCGATGGCTTTCTGGCCGTAAATGGGCCGAACGGGACCTTATATACACGCGCCGGAAATCTCCAGGTGCTCTCCTCCGGGGCGTTGGCCACCAACGGTGGTTACCCGCTGCGCAACACCAGCGGCGGAACCCTCCAGGTGGCTGCCAGCCAGCCAATTACGATTACATCCGACGGCACGGTGCAGCAGTCCGGCCAGTCCATCGGCCAAATTCAAATAGCGAACTTTAAGTCTACGAGCTCTCTCCGGAAAATGGGGAGCACCAGTTTTGAAAATACCGACATAAAGAATCCCCCCATTGCCGCCGCCAATGTGGTGGTGCAGCAGGGGAAAATCGAAGGTTCCAACGTCCCCGTGGCGGAAGCCGCCATGCGTCTGGTTGGCGTCATGCGGCAATTCGAGATGTTGCAGAAAGCCATTGGCGTCAGCAATGACATGGATACCAAGACAATTCAGGAAGTGGCGCGGGTGGGTTCTTAGACGCGCCGGGAAAAGGAAAGGAGTATTTGCATGATCCATAGCGTAACCACCGCCTTAGCCACAGCGGCCCAAAGTGCCCTGGCCCCGCGACAGACGGCCAAGGAGTCGAGTGCCCAGTACGATTTCGCGGAGATCTTCGGCGCGGCGTCCGACGAGCGCAGCGCGGCGACAGCCGCCCCTGCAGCTTCATCGGCAGGCGCCGCGTTTGCTTCCCGGGCAAGATTGCTGGCGACAATTGCAAACGCGACCACAGTGAAGGCCGCGGCTGCTACCGCGACCGATGTGACTGCCGCAACAACGCCGGCGACAACGGCGGCCTCTGCGGCTGCCGCCAGCAGTTCCACAACCGCCGCGAGCGGGACCGCCGGCGGCGTAACCACTCCCGGCATCCAGGCGCTTGTCAGCGCCATCATGAACGGGACGTTCTCGGGAACCAATGTCACCGACCCCTCGCAATTGCAGGAAACCACGCCTGCCGGAACCGACACCATGCCGAATTTCTACTACGCTTCGGATCAGACGGCCGCGCAGCTTGCCCAGTTATTGGGCGGCAAGGTGGTGCAGATGCCGGCTTTCGGTCAAGACAAGGGATGGACCGAACCGAATGCCAACTTCATCGAACTGCCCAACGGCCAGACCTTCAACGCCGCCGACGTGGCTTACTACAGCCGCTGCGGGGTGCAAGGCCCGGCGCAACTTACGGCGGACATAACCCAGACCATTAACGAGGGAGCCGCCTGGACTAACTACTACCAGAACGGCGGCGCGATGCCGGGCTTCGCCACAGGCTATGTTGGACCCGCTATTACGGGCATGACCTATGCATCCGGCTCGATCGGCGCCGACGGCAACGTGATCAATCCAGCCATGCAGACTCCCGGAACGCCAGGTACATAAACTATGATCCGAGCACTTTATAGCGCTGCCAGCGGCATGACCGCGCAGCAGCTCAACGTCGATAACATCGCCAATAATCTGGCGAATGCGAACACTACCGGCTATAAGATGCGCACTCCGCAGTTCCAGGACCTGCTCTATCAGAGCATCGTTCAGCCGGGCGCCAACTCGGGACAACAGACCACCGTGCCCGCCGGCCTGCAACTGGGTCTCGGCACGCGCGCGTCGTCCAACGAGATCATCTTCACCCAAGGCAGTTTCAACGAGACCGACAATCCGCTCGACGTGGCTATTCAAGGGAACGGTTTTTTCCAGGTGCAGCTCGCCAACGGAACCCTGGCCTACACACGCGACGGGTCGTTCCAGATGGACAAGAACGGCGGCGTCGTGGATTCCAGCGGAAACCCGCTGTCGCCCCAAATCACCCTGCCGGCCAATGCCCAGTCGGTGACCATCGCCCCGGACGGCACGGTCAGCTATCTCACTCCAGGCCAGGCTAACGCGCAACAGGCGGGGCAAATCCAGCTCGCCAGTTTCCAGAATCCCGCCGGGCTGAATAGTATTGGCAAGAATCTGTACCAACCCACGGACGCGTCCGGCGACGCGACTGTAGCCGCCCCGGGGGGCACGGAGGGTCTCGGTACGTTGATGCAGGGTTACACCGAACAATCCAACGTCAGCATCGTGGACGAGTTCATCAACCTGATCGTGGCACAGCGCGCCTATGAGGCCAATTCCAAGGTGGTGAAAGCCGCCGACGAAATGTACCAACAGGTCAACAACCTGAAACAATGAAGTTCCGGAGCCTAATTCTGTTCGGCTGCCTGGCGTGGTTCGCTCCCGCGCAGGAAACAGCCTGCAACCCCGTGGAGGGCGACCGAATACGGGCCCAAGACCTGGCGGCCGTCCTCCCGGAGTTTCGCACCGCGCCGCCGGATGCTCTGCTCGGGCAGGCGCCCCTGCCCGGCGCGCGGCGCACTTTTCATGCCCCGGAACTCCGTGCGCTGGCGCGCCGTTTTGGAATCGTTCTTTCGTCGGCTCCCGACACTTGTTTTGAGTGGGCCGTCCTGCCCCTGGACCGCGTCCGTGTGGTCGCGGCCATGCAGGAGTCACTGCAGATACCCGGCGTCACAATCGAAATTGCGGATATGATCTCCGGCCCCGTGCCAGCGGGCCGGATCGAGTTTCCCCTGAGTCTTCTGGGGAAGCCATCGCCATCCGGTCCCAGTGCCCCGGTGCTGTGGAGGGGCGATGTGGTGTACGGCGAAAGCCACCGGTTCCCCATCTGGGCAAGCGTAGAGGTCACGGCGCCGTGCCGTAAAGTAATCGCCGTGGAGAACCTGAAGACCGGCCGTCCGATCGAGGCGCGCCAACTCCGCGCCACCACGGCCGCCTGCTTTCCGATATCCGTGAAGCAAGTCCCGCCGGTCGCGGAAGTGGCCGGTATGGCGCCGCTGCGTTTCATCGCCGCCGGAAGCGAGTTGCGGCCCGAGTTTCTGGCCCCCGCCAACGATGTGAATCGCGGCGACGCCGTGCATATAGAGGTCCGCAGCGGCGCTGCGCGCGTGGCTTTCACCGCCCGCGCCGTGACCGGCGGACACAGGGGCGACACGATTTCCGTTCGCAATCCCGCAAGCGACAAAACATTCCAGGCCCGCGTAACCGGCAAAGGCGCCGCCATTGTCGAAGCGGGCACACCGAAAGGGATTTGAGATGCGTCTTCCGACCACGTTATGGAGCCTGATAATGGCGGCGTTGATTTTGGCCTTTCCCGCGTACCCGGCCGGCAAAAAAGCCAAAAAAACGCCTGAACCGAGCGCTCTGGACAAATACCTGCAGGAGGCTCTCAAGCAGCCGGTAGCGCCGATCCAGCCATCGGCCGGCTCGCTCTGGTCTTCGGCCTCCCGTATGACGGATATCGGCAGCGACGTCCGCGCGGCGCAGGTGGACGACCTGGTCACCATCGTCGTCAGCGAAAACGCCTCCGCCGTCGCCACCGGCGCCACCAAGACATCCCGTTCTTCCGCTGCATCCAGCCAGATCAGCGCACTCGCCGGTCCCAAGAGCCCCGGCGGCGCGATGCAAAATCTGTTGAACCTCACTGGCTCGCAGGCGCTGGATGGCTCGGGCTCCACGTCGCGCGGTTCCACTATCAGCGCCACGCTCAGCGCCCGCGTGACTAACGTGCTGCCCAATGGATATCTGGTGCTGCAAGGCACCAAGGATGTGCTGGTCAATTCCGAGCACCAGATGGTGACTGTCCGCGGGGTCATCCGGCCGGCGGATTTGAGCCCGGGGAATATCATTACTTCCAACCAGATCGCGCAAATGGAGATCCGCATCGACGGCAAGGGCGTAGTCAACGATGCCATCCGCAGGCCGTTCATCCTCTGGCGTCTGCTGCTCGGCCTCCTGCCGTTCTGAGGGCTTATGAAAAGACTACTGGTTTCGCTTCTCGCTTTGACCGTGTGGCCCCTTTCCGGCGCCATGAATAGCGTCCGCTTGAAGGAACTGGTGACGCTCGAAGGGGTCCGCGACAACCAATTAATGGGCTACGGGCTGGTGGTGGGGCTGGCCGGCACAGGCGACCGCCGGCAAACCTTATTCTCGGCACAGAGCCTCACCAACCTGCTCGAACGGATGGGACTCACGGTCAACCCGACGTTGATCCAGGTCAAGAACACCGCCGCCGTCATGGTTACTGCCATCTTGCCGCCTTTTGCGCAACCCGGCTCCCGCATTGACGTTACGATTGCCGCCATGGGCGATGCCCCGAGCCTCCAGGGCGGGGTCCTCCTCATGGCCGGTTTGAAAGCGGCCGACGGCCAAGTCTACGCCGTAGCCCAGGGCTCCATGGTGCTGGGAGGATTCGTGGCCGGCCAGGGCGCCACCAGCACTGCCGTCAACCATCCCACGGTGTCCCGCATTCCCGACGGCGCCATCGTGGAGCGCGGCGCTCCGTCGGTGAACCTGGGGAGTCAAATCCACCTGCAACTGGGTCATGCCGATTTCGCCACCGCCGCGCGCGTGGCGGCAGTTCTCAACAAACACTTCGGCCAGGTAGCCCATGCCGACAACCCCGCGCTGATCTCGGTCGTGCTGCCGCCGGAATATGCTCAGCGGTCCACCGAATTCGTGGCCGAAATGGAAGCCCTCACCATCGAGCCGGACAGCGAAGCCGTCATCGTGGTCAACGAACGCACGGGGACCATCGTGATGGGCAAGAACGTGCAAATCGCCCCGGTCGCCATCATGCAGGGCAATTTGAGCGTGGAAATTCAGACCACATTCGAGGTTTCCCAGCCCAACGCGCTCTCCAGCGGAGGGACCACTCAGGTGGTTCCGCAGACCAACGTGGCCGTCAAGCAGGAAGCCGCTCGCAACCTCATGTTAAAAGAGGGCGCCACGGTGGAAGAACTGGTGCGCGCTCTCAGTGCCATCGGGTCCACGCCTCGCGACATTATCTCGATCCTGCAGAATCTGAAGAGCGCGGGCGCGTTGGACGCCGAATTGAAGGTGATCTAACCCGGCGAACAACGCTTCGCGGAGCATTCATGAACATCGATTCCATTCTCGCGGCCGGTACGGATGTAACCAGCATGGCGGCGAAGCCCAAAGACGACCCCGCCAAAGTGTTGAACGCCGCCAAGCAGTTCGAGTCGCTTCTGGTGGCCCAGATGTTGAAGTCCATGCAGGACTCCGAAGGCGGATGGCTGGGCACGGGAGACGACCAGTCGGCCTCGGCCGCCATGGAATATGGCCAGGAAGCCTTCGCGCAGGCAATGTCCGCCAGCGGTGGTTTGGGCCTGGCTAAGATGGTGGCCGCCGGCCTCCGGCAGGCCGCCGACAAGTAATGCCTTTACGCACTCCAGCCCTGGCCCGCATACTCCGTTTGCGGCTCTGGCGCGAAACTCCCGAACGCCCGCCTCACCTCTACGCATTCCATCGGCTGTGCGCTCGGGCGAATGGCGTTCCACGCCTCACCCAGCGTCCGCAGCAGCGATTCGACTTCCGCCAGCGGAGCGTCCTCCTGGCGGATGTTCGCCGTCACAAGCCGGAGCCGCATGTACTGGTAGAGACTCGCCAGATTCCGGCTAATGGATCCGCCCGCCCGGCGATCGAGCGAGCCGTCCAATTCGTCGATCGCCGCGATGGCGCGCGAAATGGCGCGCCCGCGGGCAGGAATATCTCCCTCGGCCAAGTACCGGCGCGCATCGCTCACCATTGCCGAGGTGTGCTCGTACAGAATATGAACCAGCTCGAGCGGATCCGCGGACAAAATCCGGGTATCGAGGTACGCATCTCTCCACATGATGTTTGCGAGTCTCCTTCGTGGTGCTGCTATTTCAGTTGCTCGGCCAGCCGCAGAACTGCTTCGGGCGGAAGCTGGTCAACAACGTCGCCCGTCGCCTGGTCGACGATTTGGATGACGCGCCGCCGCGTTTCCGGGTCTCGGGCGAAAGTGAGTTGCCGCCCTTGTCCCATCAATTCCGCCTTGTTCACTTCGTGGACGGCTGCTACGATCTGGCGAACCGGCACGAGATCTTCGGTCGATGGGCTTGCGTGGCTCACCACGGCGTTTGCGCCAACGGCATTTACTGGCGATATTTCCATGACCTGCCCTCTACAAAACACATCGGTATACGCGCCCCCAATTTCGAGAAAATATATGAAATCTCATCAAGCGGCTCTAGTCGCGCGCCCAGCATCCTACCGGTTCCCCTCGCTAAAGCACTGTAAAATCACGGCCAGCCTGGTCGCCCTGCTGGTCGCTCCCGTTTGGGCACAGACCAGTCGCACTCCCGACGATGCCCTGGCCCAACAGCGGAACGCCACTGCCGTCATGCAGGAGTCCTTGGCCGCCCAGCGGGCCGCCATAGAGAGGCAGTTGGGACAGACCGGCTCCGAGAGCTTTTTTGTCCTGCCCCGCGCCGCCAGCCTGGGGACCGTCACGGGTTCCGTGGCCGCACCCATTGCAGTGCCGCTAGCTCCCGAATGCGACCCTTTGCCGACTTCGCAGGTCGAATCTCTGTTGGGAGAAACCGCCGAACGCGAAGGCTTGAGTGCCGACCTGCTGCGCAGCGTGATGAAGCAGGAATCCGGCTTCCGGCCTTGCGCCGTATCCTCTCAAGGCGCCATGGGACTGATGCAACTGATGCCCTCGACCTCCGCGCAGTTCGGTATCCAGAATCCTTTCGATGCGGCCAGCAATTTGGACGCCGGCGCCCGATTCCTGAAACAGCTCCTGAACAAGTACGGCGGCGACATTCCCAAAGCTCTGGCAGCATACAATGCCGGCCCAGCCAAGGTGGACGATGCCGGCGGTGTCCCAGCTATTCCGGAGACTATGGACTACGTCCGGCAGATTCTCTCGGCTCTGCCCTTCCACTAGCGCTCAGACGTTGCGGTCCCGTGCGCTTTGCGGAGGCTCAAGCCACGATACCGCTGCCGCCCGTGCACGCAGCGGCCTGATCGAACGACCGCGGACCGCAGGTCCGGAATTCGTAAGCGCTCATCCTCAAAACCGTCCCTCTCTCGCTAGTCGTGACCGTGGTTCCGCGCACCACTAGTTCCAGGGGACACACATTCTGGAGGAGATAAGGCCAGGCAATACGAAGCTCCACATCCGAGCCATCGGGAGGCGGATTTTCGGAAACGAAACGGACCGCGCCGCGGCTCAAGTCGAGCGTGCAACCCGCACCAAACTGCATCGCATTGCCCAGTTTGTAGCTGAACCGCAGTTCCATCTCATACTGGTAGCGGCGGTCTGTGCGGCGATCTCCGTGGATGATTTCAGTCCGGCCCATAGCCTTCCAATGCAATCATCGGCAGTTTTGGGGATTTCAACCAGTCCTGCAAGTACCTGTACCTGTGCGGCGCCAACCGCTTCGGGCCACGGAAGCCCCGAACAGTACTCTGCATCACGATCTTCCAGTGCGGCAGGCCCGCCGCTCGCTGACCCACGCCCCTCCCTGAGTCTTTCCAATGCTACCGGCAGTTCCAGTACCTTCATGCCACAATCGGGCGAGGGGTTACTGACCAAGTCCGTATTGGGGACCAGGCCGGAACGAGGGTAGAAAGCTATGCGAGCTTTATCCTACGTCGTGCCCTTTGCGGCGATGCAGATCGGTGTAGTATCGATCGCTGTGGTGCTCTGGCTGGAGTTACGCCACGCGCAGCGGCGTCAACGCCGAGTGCGAAATATCCAGTCCGTTTTGAAAGCCGAAGACCTTTGCCGCTCTGGCGAAGAATACTTCAAACATGTCGCCTGACCAGAGTGCTTCACAAACCAAACATCCCGCCAAAATGCCGCCGCCTTTTTCCCTCCCCGAGCGGAACGCTGTGCCATCGGAGGCGCCCCCGTGCTTTTGAAACTGCCGTGGCAGCGAGCCAGACGTCTCCGCAATTCGAAGACGCTCCGGGATCTGTCGGCGGGTGCGCAGAATCGGTTACTTATGAGGCGCCGATGCTTGGGCCGTGACGCTCGCGTCTCCCAGGAATATGGCGGCTGCAGCCAAGGCGACGAAGGCCACGCAAATGGCATATTCCACCAGATCCTGCCCCTGCTCGTCCCGACAGAAATCGAGTAATCGTGACAGCATGTTGCGCATATCGGCAGCCATGCGGAGTTTTTCGAGAATTCTTTCATCGTCCCGATGACCCGCATTCCGTCGCGTCTTGCCGGCAGGTCATGCGACTTCCAGGCTCGCCGGAGGGCGCGCGGAAAACCTCGCCTCCGGGCTACACCGCGGACGTCGCTGGAACGTCGGGACCGGCCTGGAGCGCTATGGGAGGTCGCGCTCTTCGCAGCGCGTTGGTCAACTCTGCCAAGTCTACCGGCTTGGCGAGGTAGTCATTCATGCCGGCTTCCAGGCACCGCATCCGGTCTTCGGGAAATGCCGCGGCCGTAACAGCAATGATGTAGGGCTGGGATTCGGGCGGTAACTCGCGACGGATGCGCCGGGTCGTCTCGAGGCCATCCAATTCGGGCATCTGCACATCCATCAGCACCACATCGAACACGGCGTGCCGCAGGCGCTCCATCAACTGAATCCCGCTGTCCACTCCTTGCGCGGCGCAGCCCAGGTATTGCAGGGTAGCCAGCATCGCTTGCGAATTCACCCGGTTGTCATCCGCCACGATCACGCGCAGCGCCGGGGTATCCAGCTCGCGGACGACTTCCACGCTGTCTCGCGGGGAGCCGGGACCCGCCGCAGGAGAAACCGCCTGCGCGACCAGCGAAAAATGAAACGCCGCTCCGTTCCCCAACTCGCTCTCCACCCACAAAGAACCGTCCATTTGCTTCGCCAACGCCATGCTGATCGCCAGACCCAAGCCCGTCCCGCCGTGCTTGCGGCTAATCGAGGCATCCACCTGGCTGAACGCCTCGAAGATCCTGGTGTGGTTTTCGGATGCGATCCCGGGTCCCGTATCGCGGACAATGAATTCGAGCAGGCGCCGGCAGCCCTCGAATGACCGGCTGCCGACGGTCAGCGACACTTCGCCCTGGGAGGTGAACTTGATAGCGTTACCCACCAGGTTCATCAGAATCTGCCGCAACCGCACTGCATCGCCCAGAATTACCTCCGGCGCGGCGGGATCGATGACCGAGAAGACGCGCAGATGCTTCTCCGTGGCTTGAACCCGCAAAAGACTCATGACTTTCTCGACCACACCGCGAATGTCGAGGGGCAAGGTTTCCAACTGAAGCTTTCCGGATCCGATTTTGGAAAAATCGAGGATGTCGTTGATTAATGTGAGCAGCACTTCTCCGCTGGAGCGAATGGTTTCCACGTAATCCCGTTGCTCGGCGCTCAGAGGCGTTCTCGCCAGCAAGTCGGCGAAACCGAGCACGCCCGCCATCGGCGTCCGGATCTCGTGGCTCATGTTGGCTAACAACAGACTTTTTGAACGGCTTGCGGATTCGGCCTCCAGTTTGGCCTGCTTCAACGCCTGTTCATTGCGAAGGCGTGCGCGCCGCTCGGCGATCATGGTGGCCGCTTCCGAGGTCAGAATGCAAATTTGTTCCGCCCGCTCCGTGCCGATCTTGTCTTCGGCATACAGCAGCAGTTTGCCCTCCTCGACCCCTTCCACCAACACCGGGACAACCAGGCCGGCGGAAGTGACGAGCGAAGATGTCGCCTCGACGTTCGCCGTTAACTCCTCTAACTGTAGCGAGCGCCCCTGGACCAGCACCACCGGATCGAGGCCACTTCCTCCGTGCCGCCCGTACCAAACCCGGCGAAGCCCGTATTGCTCGACGAGTTCGGACACCAGCGATTGCCATAGCATCTCTTCCGATGCCTCCGCGCTGACTCCGCGAAGGGCCACCAGCACGCACTGGAAGCCAATCAGGTCAGAGAGCTTCTGCTGCAACTCGCCGGATGTCATCGGTTTAGGCTTTTCCGGTTCTCGTCGAGAGCCATCCGCGCCCGCCGGTACAGTTCTTCCGGATTCTCGCCCTTGGAGTACTGCGTTACGCCGAAGGCGACGGCGGCTACAAGCGGCACTTTGGCGCCGCCGTCGACAATTGCCGAGTACTTCCCTGCCGCCGCGAAGGACCGGCAAATGTCGCTGCACTGTTCCGCGCGAATGTGCTGGGGGCCTTGCGCGATCACCAGGAACTCGTCAGCTCCCCAACGAAACAGCGCGGCGTCTTCAGAGAACCGGCCGTCCAACAAATGGGCAAAAGCGCGGAGCAGCTTATCGCCGAACAACGTTCCGTATTTGTTGTTGATGGCCTGGAAACCCTCAATATCGAACAGCAGGATATTGACGGTTCCTTGCTTGTTAGAGAGCATGCGCAAACGCTGCTCGGCTTCCCGCCGGCTACCCAAGCCGGTCAGGCGATCGACACCGGACTCCTTGCGCGCCGTCTCCAGGCGTTGTTGATAGGCGGAAATCTGCGACGCGAACTGCTGTACCGATCTGTCGTTTTCGTGGCGCATCTCCTGAGCCGTCTCGCGGAGTTTGCCCACCTGATCCCGCAGGCGGCGGCGTATCTCGGCTACGTCATCCACGCGTGCCAGGGAGTCGAATTCATCAGCCAGCCGGCTCAGGTTGGTCTGGTGACGCTCCCCATGACCCTTAAAGCCGCTGATAGCCTCGGCTACGGACGTCACCACGTCTTTCAGCGCCGCGTCCCTCTCCTCCAGGGCGGCGCGGTTAGAATGGTAGATGGCTTCGAACTGGGTCAGCGCAACCTTGCCGGCCGCGTCGATGGTTTTCGCCGGCGGCGTATCCTCAAGGTGCGCCGCCTGTGCTTCGAGTTGCTCTTTGCATTGTGCGGACAGCTCAGGGTTTGCCGGCAGCGCCGCCTTGGGCAGAGCTCTCGTGAGTTCCAGGTAAGCCTTCCGCAATTCCCGGAAGGCCGCCTGCAGGTTCTCCGATTGCTCGATTTGTTTGAAGATCGAGATCATGGGACGCTCTCACCAAAGAAAGAGCGTAGCAGATCCCAACCCGGAGGGCATCCGGCATGCAGGCTCGGCTTCCGGTTGGCTCACCTGCGAGCGCGCGATCTTCGCCCCATGTTCGCCGGCGGTTCCAGACGCATCGAGCTAAATCGCCCGTTTGAAAAAGTGGGCGACCGTATGCCCGGCTTCCTCCGTGTAGTAGACCGTCACTTTCGCCGACTTTTCGGCGCCCTCGCCGATGTCCTTTCCGGCATCCTTGGCGGCACTGCCGGTCAGACGATAGGTCTCCCCGCCGCCATCGGCGGTTTTCACGGACATCGTCTTGGCGCCGCGATCGATGTGCGTTACCGTGGCCTCCGTGGCCTTCAGTCCGCCCTTGCCGATATTGCCGATCTCCTCGGCAGTCTCTTCGCTTCCCTTGGCCGTGTAGTGAACGGAGACCTCGCTGCCTTCTTTCAATCCATGAAACGCATCCTTAGCGCCCGTCGCGGTGCCCTCCGGTCCGTGAACCGCCGTTCGCTTCACGAAGTGTGAACATTGTCAGAGGACGCTATTCTAAAGGTTCGTTTCGATCGATCTCCCAAGTGACCGTATATTGGGAATTGGGTCCGCAGCCAGAAGGAGAACGGACGCCCGGGTGATGCGTTTGGTGATTAAACGCGCCATTCGAATTTAGCATCGAGGTAACATATTCATAGGTTAAGTGGTCCTGCTCCGCCGCAACCATACCATCACAGCTCTCAGGATTCAGAATACCTTTCAATTCGTCGTTGAACCAGGTCTGCCCGTCTTGAAGCGCACCAGTTAAATTCGTAGAAGCTGGCCCTTGCCCGTTTGCCCATGCAGCGCTCGCCCTTTTGAGCCCCGCCTCTGCCTGGGCCTGATTGGCTGAACCTGCGTTCACAATTAGGTAATTGAAAACGAACTGATTCCCGGGTTCCAGAACGACACCCAGAATCGCCAGGTCGATCGGATAGTTGCCGCTGTTAAGGTCACCCAAGTACTTAACCATCGTTTGGGGAGCCGAAACTCCGACTTTCACTGCGAATACAACATAGTCGGTGTCTTTGTGCTTCGAGCGAGTATTTTCGATCTGGGCGGATACAACATAAAAGGAGAAAGATGGCATGGTCAACTCTACCACATATCGAGCCGCGCTGTGGACAAGCTTGCGCCCATGGCCTGAGGCCCTATGCCGAATCCCATACTATGCCGCATCGATGCGCAGAGAGCTGGAGGCGGTCGAAAAGTCGATTCAGGTTCATGCAGAATGACTGGCAATAGGCAAAGTAAGTGGCATGGGGCTTCCGCTTGAACGATCTTCCCCTTCGGGCTCCCGCCGCCTGGCCTTCACGCTGCGGCCCGTCAGCCAGGAGGTTTCCATGGGGTAGACATCCGGGTCGAATATCACTGAGTAGAAGTGCCAGACCAGGATGGCCAAGCCCGCCAACACCGCCTCGTAAAAGTGAACCCTCCCGGCGAGATCCAGGATGGCCTTCGGGAGCCACTTCAGGATCCATCGATTGGCCCACAGCATGGTTCCGGTCAGGCTCATCACCGCCGTTCCCCACACTACCGCCCAGTACTCCAGCTTCTCGATATAGCTGTGGCTCGGGAGCGGCGGCCGGCGCACGCGGTCCGCATGTTCACGTTCGAGCGCGTCCAACATGCCTTGCTGCTGGTGTTTTTTGTGACGCTTGCCTGGACGGGCTTTGCGCTGAAATATCCCGAAGGCTGGTGGGCCAGACCGGCGAGCGCCCGCGCCGTCGACTGGGGGACGACGTGCGGCCAATGCCATCCGGGAGCCGGGACGCGCTTCGCCATCGTTTCTCAGGCGGGTCGGCGTCCACATCTTCACTTTCGAGGCCTGCTCAAGCTTTACACGCGTTACGGCCTGCAAGGTTGCTCACCCACCTTTCGTGGGCTTTATCGCGAGGCTCCGCCCTGACCGGTTTCCCAGCTCGGACGCTCGCAAGCTACCAAGTTCAACCAACAACCTCCTCGGGTGGGTCCTTCCCCCACTGGTGATCTGCCCCGTTGGGGCGCACTGAGAAATCCAGGCTAGACTTACTCAAGACGCACGCTGTCTCTGGAAGCGCGAAGGTCCGTGGCCTGGGATTGATTTCGCTCTTGACCGCCGGTGTGCCGGTCACGATGCCGGACGACGAGCAAATCAGAATCGGTGTGCTGCGTTCTAAACAGTAGCTGGATCGGTCGCGCGGTTCCGCCCGAAAAGGGCGTGGAGTTCTCCTGGTGTTGCGCCAGAACCGGGTATTATTCCCTCATCCCGATCTGCTGTTGGAAGCCGGTGACCAACTCGTGGCGGTCGCCGCTCAAGCTGAGTGGGCCGGCTTGGGGGAGCATCTGGATTCAGTCGCCAAGAGCACTGGCAGCGGCTCCGGCGTGCAAAAGCAAGTCGTCACAAACCAAGGGCCGGCCGCTTGAGGAGACGCCCGGCAACAGCCGGCAGGGATCCAAACTCACTTCCCTGCCGCGGCCGGCAAAAGCGGCGTGGCGTCCAGCGAGTCCGAAATAGCCGTGCCCGCCGGAACCAGGTTTTCGACCCGCTTCCACTGCATCCCCGACCCCGTTTGTTTCAACAGCTTCTGTTCGCCCAGCGCCCACAACTCGTCGCCCACGCGAAAAACCTTGCCGAGAAATGCCTGCCCCACTCCGACGACGGTCCACGGTTCGCCGCCATTCTGGTTCACCAGCAGTTGCTCGTCGGCCGCGACCCAGATGCGGCCGGCCTTGTCGAACGCCACCGACGTGAGACTCGCTTCAATCGGGCTCTTCTGCTCCTCCCAGGTCGCCCCTCCATCGTGGCTGCGCAAGAGTTCGCCCGCGAAGCCCACCGCCCAACCGTTGTTCTGGTCGCGGAAGCGAATCGCCGCCAAAGACCACTCCGCCTTGCTGGCGACGGGCTGCCAGTTTTTGCCGCCATCCTGGGTCCGCAGAATCGTTCCCGACCAGCCCACCGCCCAGCCATGATTCGCGTCCAGGAAGTACACGCCCTCGAGGCCCATGCTGGTGTTGGTCTTCTGCTTTGCCCACGTGCGCCCGCCGTCGCCGGAATGCAACAATGCGCCCAGGAACCCACCGGCCCAAATCTGATTGCCGAGGGCGAAGGCGCAGTGCAGGTCGTCGATGAGGTACGGCTGTTTCTTCTGGTTCAGGACCGCGCGCCACGTCTTGCCGCCATCGCCGGTTGCCAGGATGACGCCATTATCGCCCACTACGAAGCCGTGGCTGGCGTCGCGAAACGCGATCGCATGCAGCGTCTGCGTGGCGCCGGTCTGCAGCGTGAGCCAATGGGTCCCGGCATCCCTGGTGGCGTAAACCTGTCCCTGCTCGCAGAGCAGGTAAGCCGTGGACGCGCCGGGAGCGGCGGCGTCGCGGAAAAAGCACATATCTTCCGCCGCCGACCCCGCCCGCGGAAGCACCAGCATCCCAGCCGCAACCAGAAATATCGTCGGATTCGCGCGTTTCAACATGTATGCTCCGGATACACCCAGCCTCCCTCATCCCGGCAGCGCTGCGCTTTTCAGGGCCTGAGGCGGCGCGGTGCGTGCCACTCAATCGCCTTCACGATGTAATGATAAACACCTGCCGTAAGGAATCCATAAGATTGGTATTATAGTTCTCTTAACGCGCAAGGACCCGGACGGCGGCGCCATCTGACGATTTTCCTGACGCGCACGGGCGGTCCGTTCTGGTCCATCTGGCCGCGCTCATCGCCTTTCAACCGACACTGCGCAAGCTGTTCGTGGCGCAGCCTCTTAGGCTGCCGTCTCGGCACTCGTGCCGAGACCTGCTGTGGTAGCGGCTCCCGCTCCATGCGTCGGCTTGAGAGCCGGCGCGGCAGGCTGAAGAGCCGGCGCCACAAAGCACTACGCAAGGTCCCATGAGCAATGCAGGCTAATTAGTTTCTGTCGCGAAACTCAAGTCAAAGGACAAAGACCGCTTGCTGACGGAGCGGTTCGGAGCGGCTAATTCCACAACAAGCGGAGTTTCGATCGCCGGTAGCGTCTAATTATCCGCCTGGCGCCGAACCAGCCGCCGGCGCTGGCACAGGCGGCGGGCGGGTGCTGACGATGCGCACCTGGATTCTGCTGGGATTGGTCCGGTCGACGACAATCCCCGGGGGGAGATCCAGGGTATTGGGAGGGAGTTGCAAAGTGTTCCACCCGGCGTGCATATGCCGCAAATCGAAACGCGCCACCAGTCTTTCGAGGCCGACCGAATCGATCACCCAAGGGCTCCCGCGCAACTGAACCTCCATGCTGTCGGCGGATTGGTCCGCGATCTGCATACCGACCGGCACATCGCTAAACTCAATGGGAATGGTGACGGTCCGGATAGTCGTGCCTGCGGCCAGAAACGACATGGCCCAGATCAGGCCGGCTAACCCGATCGCGCCCAGTTTGAGCCGGATGTTGGCAAACAGGAAGCGATACACATGGTGGCTGGCGCTCATGCGGTCGTGGCTGAGCGGAAATTGCAGCGCCCGCAGCAATTGCTCGCGATCCACCTGCGGGCGAATATCCCGTCCGAGCATCAGGCTCACTTCGCCCCGCTCTTCGGAAACCACGATTACCAGCGCATCGCACCGCTCCGCCAGCCCCATACCCGCGCGATGTCTGGTCCCGTAGAAGCTGGCGACATCTGGCCGTTGGGTCAACGGCAGCACCACGCCCGCCTGCACCACCCGATTGCCGGCGATAATCACCGCTCCATCGTGCAGCGGGGAAGCCTTCTGAAATATGGCCTTCAACAACTCCGGCGAGATCTCCGCTTCCAGCGGCACACCTCCGTCGAGAAGCTCGGAAATGGTGTCCTGTCTCACCAGGACCGCCAGCGCACCCACCCGATCCTGGGCCAGATCGAACATTGCGCCGGCGATGGCCAAATTGCTGCTCGAAGCGGCCGGTTGGGGCCTGGGCCAGTACCGCAAGGCGCTGTCGAGCCGCATGAAGGCGCGGCGAAGCTCCGGTTGAAAAATCAACAAAAGCAGGACCACCGCCAGGATTGCCGCGGAATCCAGGACCCAACTGGTGATGACCAGGTCCAGGCGGCGGGCCAGAAGCGCCAGGACGTGGGCCCCCACCACGGCCAGCGCGATGCGCAGCGCCCGTGTCGAGCGGGCCCACCGGAGGAGCGCATAAAAAACCGCGGCGAGAACCAGAAAATCGACGAGACTTTGCCACCGAAGCATGATCCAGAGCTTGCCACACGAATGATACCAATGAATCGGCCAGGGCGTGCGAATCTTCGGTGGGCGATTGAGCGGCCGGGGGATGTGGCGCTGTTACGGTCCGATTTGCAGACGATTCACGATCGCAGTAACCCCGGGCACGGCGCTCGATCGCGAGAAGGCCTCCGTTTTATCCTGGTCGCTCGCCACGGTTCCTTCCAATGTCACCGTGGCATTTTTCACGATAATATGAATCGGCGGTATCGCTAGCGTCGCGTACTGGCTTAACTGGGGATCTCCGTATATTGCCAGATATTCCGCCAGCCGGATCTTCCCGTCGGCCGCGGACACTGGCAGGACCTCGATCTCATCGTTCACGCTCCGAACTCCCGCGATTTGCCTCACCGCCTTCTCGGCGTCGGACTTCAGCGCCGGCCGGGTAACCTGACCCATCAGAGTTACCGTGCCGCCATTCACACTGTAAGTCAGATCGTCGAACACCGTGTAGAACGGCAACGTCACCAGTTCGTGCCCCACCTCTTTTGCAATCCCGTTCTGGGAGCCGGTATTCTGGCCTCAGACGGCGGCGGAACCGGCCAACACCAGTACGGCCGCCCATGGAGAAAACTGTCGATTCATACCTGCCGACATCATAGCGGTGAGTTGATAAGGGCGAGATAAAGAGCGCATCACGGTTTTCTTTATAGCGGAATCGGCCGGCGCGAATGCTCAGCGCGCTACCCACAACAAGGGGGTCAATCCGGCCACCGCCAGCAGACCGAGAAACAGCAGGCTCTGCATCCCCGTCTTGCGATCGGCCAGGGTGAACGCGTAACACCCCTTGACAATATTGTTGCTGGCGGCCGCAATCAAAATCGCCGCCGCAGCTACCGGCAGAGTAGCTCCCCGGCCGGCCGATTCGGTCATCCCCATGATGAAGGGATCCACGTCGCTGACGCCCATCAGCGCAGCCAGGGAATAGACCCCCGCTTTGCCCAGGTAGGTCACCACCAGGTGCGTGGCGATCACCATGGCCAGGAAGAGCGCGCCGAAGAAGAACGCGGCGCGCAACTCCAGGGGATTCTTCGGCTCGAACTCCCGCGCCACCGCGCCCGATTTGGCATCCGGCACCCGCGTCCAGATCCAGCCAACCAGCATCCCCGCCGCGGCTAAAGACAGGAACGGCAGGCCCAGAGTCTTCATCAGCGCCGGGTTAAATAACGTCACCAGGCCGGCCAGGCGCAAATACATGACACCGGAGGCCATCAGGGTTCCACCGGAAAACAGGTGCGGCCGGTTCTCCCGCGCCGCCCGCTTCGCCAACACCACGGTGGTTACGGTGGACGAATAAGCGCCTCCCAGTACGGCAGCCAGGATCACCCCGCCCTGGCCCTTCGTCAGCTTCTGAATCAAGTAACTGCCGTAGGACACGGAACTGACCGCCACCACCACCAGCCAGGACTTGTATGGGTTGATCGCAAACGGCCCGAACGCCTGGTTCGGCAGGACCGGCAGAACCACCGCGGTGAGCAACAGGAACTTAGTGAAGGTGAGGGTCTCTTGCGGTGCGATTCGCTTCGATAAGCCTTCGAGCGCATCCTTCAGTTCCAACAGGAGCATGCTCGCGATGGCCAAAGTAGTAGCGATCCACAGTTGCTCGCGATGCACCAGCGCTCCCACCAGGTAGGTGGTCAGCGCGGACATTTCGGAAGTCATGCCCGCCAGTCCGGAACCAGCGAGTTTGTGCCGGTACGACACCAGCAGGAATGCCGCGACCACGGCAAAACCCAGGATCACGGGCATTATCTGGCCGGCGGAGAGAAGCGCGACGGAATAACCGATGAGCCCGATCAGCGGAAAGGTCCGCACTCCGCCGAATGAATATCCCTCGCTGCCGGCCCGGTGCTCCTCCCGTTCCAAGCCTATCAGGAATGAGAGGAATAGAACCAGCAGGATCTTCGCGCCCTCCGGCGGGAGCAATTGGTAGATATTCGTAAGCACGTGTTTGCGCTCGCACTACAGCATAACGGATTTCGCCCCGCACCGTGCTCGAAGTGCGGCTCGCCGGGCAAGTCCGGCGGATGGTGGCCGAAAACCCAGGAGAAGGCAACTTCCAGCCGCGCCCGGCTACCAGGTTTTTGCGACCGTTTTCGACACGTATCCGCGGCCTATTCCCGTGCCCGTCCAGAATCTCCGGCCGGCCAGAGAGACCTGCGAAGTCTGCCACGGGCCGCAGAGGTTTGACCAGGATAAGCTGGTGGTCATACCCAGTTACGCCGAGGCTGCCAAGAACACGGTTTCGCAGACCGTGCTCCCTGGTCAAGATAGGCGGCCAGGGAAGGGGGATCCACGGCGTTCACGTGGGGGAAGGCGTCCATATCCGTTACGCCGCTTCCGACGAATCCCGCCAGACGATCCCCGGGGTGGAATATGTGGACCCCGAAGGCCACAAGACCGCTTATATCACGGGCAGTGACAAAGGCTCGGCAAACCTGCCGCTCCGCGAAATGGACTGCATCGACTGCCATAACCGCCCGACCCGCGCGTTTGACTTGCCTGGCGCCGGTATGGACAAGGCCATGGCCGCGGAACGGATTTCGCCCTCGCTCCCGTTCGTCAAAAAGCAGGGGCTGGCAATTCTCAAGCGGAACTATACGACTCGGGCCGAAGCGGCCGCGCGCATTCCGGCCGCGCTAATCGCTTACTGCCAGAACAGTTATCCGCAAGCCTACCGGCAGCAACTGGCGCAAGTCCAACAAGCCGCCCAAGCTCTTCTGGCCATTTATGACCGCAACGTGTTTCCGGCCATGAAAATCACCTGGGGAACGTATCCCGATAACATCGGCCACAACGACTCTCCCGGCTGCTTTCGCTGCCATGACGGCAACCACAGCAGCGCCCGCGGCAACGCCGTCACGCAGGATTGCGGCGCCTGCCATAATCTGTTGGCGATGCAGGAAACCAATCCTAAGATTCTGACGGATTTGGGACTCACTGGCGCGTCGCAATAGGCCACTCCACTCGCGCACGCGTTCGGGTCGATGGCCGAAGACTCGGGCTAACTAATCCCGATGGCGCGCGTGTCGCAGATTGACGCGGTGGTCGGGCCACGACACGGACTCGACCCAGCGAGTGGGAACCAGCATGGAGCGGCGGTGCAGCCAGTCGCCCGTTTTCACATCCAGGTATCCGATATGCCAGGAGGCCTCATCCACGATGAAGGCATCCAGACGCCCTATTTCGCCCTCCTCGGCCCAGACCGCGTATCCGGCCATGTCCTCGGCGCTTCGCAGGTGCGGATTCTCCTTGGCGTGTCCGGCAAAGTCCCGTCCGGGCGGAACCGAAGCCGCGGAAATCTCCCCAAATGCCCCGGCCGTGTCCCAGTAATCGGGCCAGCCGAAGTATTTGTTCATGGCGATTTCTTCTTGACGGGAAACCGGCTTGGTCGAATCCACATCGGGACTATGCTTCACTTGTTCCTTGGTCAAGTGGGCGCGGAAGGTCTTGCCGGCCCAATCGGGCTGGTCGATTGCGCTGACCGAAATCACCACATCCCTCCGCTTAAGCCAACTTCCCACATCGACCACGAAATAACGCAGTTTCCACGTCTGGTCGTCGAAGAGAAAGTCACGAACCTTTCCTATCTCGCCGTCCGTCGCGATTACCGAAACGCCGGTCACATCTTCCAGGCTATGCAGCATGCTGCTCCTCTCGGAAAGAATTCCAAGCTTTTCGCCCACATTCGCGGTTTCCCGGCGCACAGGTCCGCCGCGCCGTTCTCATTGGCATCCATCGACGGCTTTTTGCAGTTTGGCCGTCAGCAGGTCGACGGAGAAGTCTTTTCTCGAGGTAAACGCGAAGAGTTCGCGATCCTCCCGCAATATCTGCTCGGCGACCCCGGGCAATTCGCGGGCGGCGTCCATCGGAATGGTGTGCACTCCATGGAGATCGCCGTGCAGAAGGTCTCCGGGACGGATCCGCAGACCGCCAATCTGCACGGGTTCGCCGAAATCCACCACGTGGGCATAGGCGTGAGACACCGAAACACCCGCGGAGAACAACTGGAACCCGAGCGCCTCTACGCCCGGCAGATCGCGCACCACGCCGTTGGTTACACAAGCCACGCAATCCCAGGGCGCGCGAGATCCGCGCGTGAATTTCTCCGAACACCGAGCCCAGCCCGGGCGAATGGTCGACATCCTGAATCACCACCATGCGCGGGCTGGCCAGACTGTCCACGTACCTCCAGAACTCAGGGTGTTCGTGGTAACAATGGCCGCCGATCGGTAGCATGGAGGATCGCATCCTGGCCGTTACGGCGTAGCCGATTACCGGCGCCAGTTTCGGGAACCTGCAGGTGACCGCTCCGGTCATAAAGCCCTCGTTGCGCAGGCGAATGTTCATCCGCTCGATGGCGTTGGAGAGCGTACAGGTGTCCAACCGTCTCAGCTTCTCCAACTCGTCCGGTGAGAGATCGGCGTTCGTTGGCAACATATGCGATGTGGCGGTGAAGGATCGTCCGCCGGCGCCTTGTGTGCTCCGCCGTGAATACCCGGACGCACGTTTCATGATTTGCGAATCGTCGCGCTTGAGTCAAGCGAAATCTTCCGGGACTCCTCGGAGTGCCCGCACGGCCGCCAACCAAAACCCGTGGAATGTAGCGCTTGGCTCGTAAGAACCGATGCGCCTCCACCGCTCGCGGAGATTCACGGGCCGGAATCTCTATAAAGAAAACCATATGCTCTGCGCCACCAGGCCTCTCGCACCAGGCGTTGCAGAACTTGCGATGGCCCACTGATTCATAATGGTTTGTACGGAGGGAATTCTTGCAGACGACGAACGATGCTACCAGCGCACCCACCCGTGAGATGCGCTGGTTCGATTTCATACAGATTGGCGAGCACGAAGATAAAGTTCTTCTCATCCTGACGCTGATCATCGGAGCGGTGGTCGGCCTGGTGGTGGTGGCATTCATCGTGCTCACTGAAAACCTGGGCGCGCGGCTCTACCCCGCCGGCGGGGCGGCCTGGCGGCGGCTGCTCCTTCCGGTGGCCGGAGCGCTGATCACGGGATTCTTCCTCGCCCGCTACTTCCCCAATGCGCGCGGCAGCGGAATTCCGCAGACTAAGACCGCGCTGTTCCTCCGTGACGGCTTCATCAGCATGCGTACCGTTGTGGGGAAGTTCAGCATGTGCGCGATCACACTCGCCAGCGGAATCGCCCTGGGACGCGAAGGGCCGTCGGTGCAAGTGAGCGCCGGCATCGCCTCGGTGCTGGGGCGGTGGCTGGGACTGTCGCCCCGCAACGTCAAGGCACTGGTGCCCATCGGTGCTTCGGCGGCATTGGCGGCCGCCTTCAACACTCCCATCGCGGCGGTCCTGTTCACCCTGGAAGAAGTGATGGGCGACCTGCACGCCCCGGTTCTGGGATCCATCGTATTGAGTTCGGCGACCTCCTGGATCGTATTGCACTTGCTGTTGGGCGACGAACCGCTGTTCCACGTGCCGGCCTACCAGTTGGTGCATCCCGTGGAGTTTTTTTTCTACGCCGTGTTGGGGGTGGTGGGCGGCTTCGTATCGGTGGCCTTCGTGAAACTGCTGCTCTGGCAGCGCAAACATTTTCTCGCCATGCCGAAATCCACCGTGTGGTTTCAGCCGGTGGCCGGCGGCCTGATGGTCGGGATGCTGGGATGGTTTGTTCCCGGCGTTCTCGGCGTGGGATACGGCTTTGTCGGCGACGCCTTGAACGGCCACGTTCTGATCGGCACGATGGCCCTGCTGGTGTGCCTGAAGCTGGTAGCCACGTCCACCTGCTACGCCTCGGGTAACGCCGGGGGCATCTTCGGCCCGAGCCTGTTCATTGGCGCCATGATGGGGGGCGCGGTGGGGGGCGTGGGGCACCTGCTGCTGCCGGATTACACCGGCGGCGTTGGCGCGTACGCCCTGGTCGGCATGGGCGCGGTCTTTGCCGGGATTATCCGCGTACCGCTTACCTCCGTGATCATGATCTTCGAGGTCACCCGCGATTACTCGATTATCGTGCCGCTGATGATCGCCAACCTGATCAGCTATTACATCTCCAGCCGCTTGCAGGAAGAGCCCATCTACGAGGCGCTGCAGCACCAGGACGGCATTCACCTGCCAGCGGGAGCGCGCGCCCGGGAAGCGCTGATGACGGTGGAGCATGGTTTCCGGTCCGGCATCCGGCCGCTGCCGGCAACCGATACCGTGATTCAGGCGGCGGCGGCCATCGACCGGCAACTCGGCGCCTGGCCGGTGGTGGACGACGGCGGCTTGCGTGGCATGGTGTCGGTGACGCAATTGGACGAAGCCCTGGCGGCAAACCGCGGCGGCCAGACCCTGGCCGAACTGGTGCCCGAACCGGGTCCCAGCGAAGATCTCGACGATAACAACTTCCCGCACGTCCACACCGATCATCCCTGCGATCTGGCCATGCAGCGCATCGCGGAAACCGGCTGGAAGGTGCTCCCCGTGGTAAGCCGCGACAATATCCGGGAATTGAAAGGCATCATCTCGATGCCGGATATTCTAGCGGCATACGAGGCCGGACATAACCATCATGCTCCCACATCCGGTATGGAGGGGATGCGGACCGACAGGAAGCCGGTGCGGGTGTTGGCCGGAATCCTGGCGGCCCTGGTGGTGGTCGCGCTGGCCGGTAGTTTCCTGAGCTACTTTTACCGCACCGGACGAACCGCCCGGGCGCAGCGGTTCTACCAGCAAGGCCAGACACTAACCGTCCAGGACCGCACCGAAGAGGCCATCGCCCAGTACCGCAACGCCCTCTCGATTTCCCATAGCTCCGAATACCGTCTGGCGTTGGGCTTGGCTCTGGCGAAGGCTGGCAGTCTGGACGAGGCTTCCCTCTACCTCGACGAGGTGCTCCGTGAGAACCCCGGCAGCGGACCGGCCAACCTGGGGCTGGCCCGGGTGGCGGCCCAAAAGGACCGCATCTTCGACGCGCTCCTGCACTACCAGCGCGCCATCTACGGTTCCTGGCCGGAGAAAGCTGCCGAAAATCGCATCGAGACCCGGCTGGAACTGGTCGAGGCTTTGACCAAGGCCGGCCGCAAGGACCAAGCGAAAGCGGAACTTCTCTCCGCCGCCAGCGCGCTCCCCGACGATCCCGCCATCAAGAAGCGGGTGGGGCAAATGCTGATGGGCTTGGGGCTGCCGCAAGACGCTGCCCGTTTGTACCGCGCCCTGGTGGCGGAGAACGACCAGGATGTCGACGCTTTGGACGGGCTCGGCCAGGCCGAGTTCGCCATGGACGACTACACCGCCGCACGGCGCGCCTTCCAGCAGGCGCTGCGCATCGATCCGACGGACTCCCTGGCATCCACCAGGAGCGACATTTGCGACCAGATTCGCGCCTTGGACCCTGCCCTGCGGGGCATACCGGCAGCGGAACGGTTTGACCGCAGTCGAACCCTCTTGGGCGACGTCCTCGACCAGGTCTCTCATTGTTCCGGCGGCGCCGCGGAACTTTCCCCGCCTATCGAGGATGCCGTGCAGGCGGCGCAGCTTTCGCTGGCGGGAAAGAAGAGGCCGGCGTCTTACAGCGATGCCGCCGAAGCCAATGACGTGTTGGCGGCCCAGTTGTGGGACGAAAGGCTGAAGTCCTGCAGCCCCCCAGCCCCGCCGGACGATCCGGTAACCAGGATCATGGCGAAAATCATGGCCCGGTAAATAGGCAACGCGCACGGCCAGCCAGCGGGAAGCGGCTGGCGCGGCCCCGCAATTTGGTTTGGGTGGAAATCACATCGGGCCGATAGATTCCGCGCTGCCTGGCAAGCGAGACACAAGGCGATGCTTGGAAGCAAGGCACGCTTGAAAATCAAATGCCAACGTTGCATTCGGAACCTCCCTACGCGAAACAGACCTTAGACTCCGGAGGGAGGATGTCGCCCTTTTGGCGGCATGTCGAGAATTATCGTCCGGGACAATCGGTTTTGCATTGCAAAATGATTGGTCCCGTGGGAAAACATCGCAAATGGTTCTTTTTGTGGGCTACGATGCCATCATCCCAGGTGGTTCCCTCAAGGGCATCGTGGCCTCGGCGTTATCCGGTGCGCAACGCGAAACGGCTGCACGCTGGACGTTGCCGCCGCACCGACTCAGCCCGCCGCACCGCGAGTCAGCGGCCCGCAGCGGGCGGCAGAGGCTCGTAGATCACGTAGGCGAAGCGCTTGGAATCGGGCGACCAGGAGTTCACGTTGATGGTGCCCTGCCCGCCGAAAAACGTGGTCACCACCTGCATCTTGGGCGGCTTGGCGAGGCGCGCGCCCGGCATGGGCATCATGCGCAGTTGGGTGCCCGGCAGCTTGTCGTTATGGGTCGCGGTGCCCTTGGCGAAGCTCAGGTACAGCAGCCACTTGCTGTCCGGGGACGGATGCGGGAACCAGTTTTCGACATCTTCATTGGTCACCTGCTCGGCCTTCTTGTCCCCCGGTCCCGCGCCATCGGCCGGAATCCGCCAAACCTCCCACTTGCCGGAACGGTCGGAGTTGAAATAGATCCATTTGCCGTCGGGCGAATAGTCGGGGCCGTCGTCGTAGCCGGGGTTGGAATCGAGCTGCTCCGATTCGCCGTCGGCCGCGGGAATGCGGAAGATGTCGTAGTTCGAGGGCACGCCATTGGCGGCGGGATGCTGGTACACGTACGCCATGTACTTTCCGTCGGGAGACCAGCCGTGGAAATAGCTGGGCGTGGTGGAGACCATCAGGTGCGCGTTGGAACCGTCGGCATTAGCCAGGTAGACCTGCGACTGGCGCGACGATGGCGACGATGCCGAAAACGCAACGTACTTGCCGTCCCAGGAGGGCGCGTGGTCGTTGTTCAGGCGCAGCGAGGGATCGATATTAATCGCTTCAGGCGTGACGTTTGTGCCGTCCACCGGAATGCGATACAGCTTGCCCCCGGAATTGGCCAGCAGGTATTTGCCATCGTGAGACCAGTTGGGCGCTTCCCACACCGTGTCCGCCTGGTAGAGCGTCCGGTTGGACTTGTCGCGCATATCGTAGATGGTGATCTTGCTGCGGTAGGTGGGTGGCGGCGTGCGAGCCTGCAAGGGCTCGGCGGTCACGTTGGAGAACACCGCCGTGGCGAGGCTGTTGGCGTCGTGCGAGCAGACCGCCAGACCCACGTACACCGGATCCTGGAGCGTCACCGTGGCGGGCCCGGTGGAGGTGAGCGGCCCGCCGGGTTTTCCGGCCATCACGGTAAAGCGATTGCCGCGCCGTTCGATGCGAATGCGCACCGGGGAGCTCACGTCCAGGTTGCCGCCTGCCTGGACCGTGTCCGCGGTCGCCGCCGCCGCGGCAGTCCGCCATTGCAGGGCGATCTCGCCGTTGCCGTGCAGCGCCACGTCGGCGTAGGCGGCGTCCGGCTCCAGGCTCTGCCGGATGATGAGCGCCGCTTTGCGCTTGAGCTGGACGCTGGCGCCGGCGAATTCCACGTCGGCGGTAAGGACCATATTCCCAGACATCTTTTTCCACACGAACTGAAAGGCGTCGGAGCTGCCCCACATGTCGGCCCCGCCGCCGGTCACGCGGTACTGCCGGGCGCCATCGAACTCCACCTTGCCCTTTTGCGTGGCCCCCACGTCGGTATTCGATTCGAAGGGCCCGAGATTATCGGCGCCACAGGTCGCCGCCAGGCAACAAACGGCCAGGAAGCTTAGTGAGCTATTGGATTTCATATTGGATTACCTGCTCGCCCAGTATGCCGGGTGACCGGCATAAGTCTCGTTCTCCAGATTCGCCAGGATGGCGCGGCGCATGGCGAAAATGTCCACCGAGCCCTGCTCCTGGTAAATTACCCTGCCTCCCGGTGCGATCACCATGGTGAACGGCACCCCCGCGTCCCACTTGGCGTCGAAGGCCGCCTGCATGGCGTAGGTATCGTCGGAGGAGAACATCAGGTTGCGGCTGGAGGCGTGCTGCGCCTGCAAGGTCTTCAGCACCCCGGTCTTCTCGTCGGGATAGTTGGTGGCCACGGTGACCAGGTCGAAATCGCGGCGCCGGTACATGCGGAACGTCTCTTCGATGGCCGGCATTTCTTCCAGGCAGGGGCCGCACCAGGTGGCCCAGAAGTTCACCAGGATCACTTTGTCCGTGGGGTTTTGCCGCAGCTTCTTGAGATCGTCGGCCGTCACCGTTTCCACCGTCACCGGCTCGGCTTCGATCTTCTTCATTTCGGCGAGCTGGCTGTCGATTTTCGACTTCCACTTGGTGGAGCAGCCAAACGCCGGAGTGTGCGGCGTGACCACCGGCTTACCGGCCAGCATGGCGTCGAGGGCCAGGCGCGCGTCCTGAATCTTGACGATCGATTCGCGCTGCGCGTTGTCGATGCGGCCCTCGTATTGCAGCTTGCGATCCTTATCGAAGATGAAGACGTGCGGGGTGGCCTGCGCCCCGTAGGCTTGCGTCACCGACTGCGTCGCGCCATCCCACAGGTAAGGGAAGTTGAAGTGCCGGTACTCGGCGCGGATCTTCATCTCGTCCAGGCTATCGCTCCCGTCGGTGTAGCCCAACTCGGACAGAAGGATGGCTTTCGGATCGTTGGGATTGATGGCTACGAAGTCCACGCCTTTGGCCGAATAGTCCGACACCAGCTTCTTCATGCGGCCCTCGTAAAGCTGCGACGTAGGGCAATGATTGCAGATGAACATCACCACCAGAATGGGGGCTTTATACTCGGCCAGCGTATGGGTCTTGCCGTCGATGCCGGGCAGCGAAAAATCGGGCGCCTGGGACCCGATCGCCAGGATGGGGTGCTGGGTGCTGACGTGCGGTGTCAGTCGCGGCTCCTGACCGAACGAAGCCAGGCAGACGGTCGAGAGTGCCAGAATAACGGCGCGTGCAATCGTCATAAACTTCTCCTAAAGGCGGACGGCATTCAAGTCTAATGATAAACCCGCCGGAAACTCCGGGCGGCCCGGTGTTCCCCGGGAAACTCCGAGCCGCCGTTTGCCTCCGGGCGTCAGAATTTGAAGCGGAGCGAAAGCTGCAAGTGCCGCGGCACGTTGTTTTGCGTCGTTACCTGCCCGAACGCAGTGCTGGTGGGGCTGGTGTTGGGGTTGGCGAAATTCACCTGGTTGAACACGTTCAAAGCTTCAAACCGGACCTCCAGGCTGGTGCTCTACTTGATAGGCGTTCCTCACCGACCCGCTCATCCGCGCGGTGATCGGCCAGACCCGGTCGAGCTTCAACTTCCGCGAAGCGATGGATAGCCGGAAGATTATTCTGTGTGACTTATCGAAAGAAGAAATCGGGCGGACAACGCCACGCTCCTCGGTTCGGTCATCGTCATGCAGGTTAAGCTGGCAGCCCTTTCGCGCAGCGACATCCCGGAATCGGCGCGGGTGGACCATTTTCTCTTCGCAGAAGAGGCGCACAACTTTATCGGCGACTTCGAATCTATCCTTGCGGAGAATCGCAAGTTCAAATTATTTCTCGCGGTGTGTCTGCAACAACTGGAAGCGATCTCCCGCGAGACGGCCGCCGCCATTTTCACGAATGCCGCGAACCTCATCGCATTCCGCGTATCGCGCACGGACGCCGAACGGCTCAAGAGCGAGTTCACGATGGTCTTCCCCGGCGCCGTCATTCAAGACCTTGCCGACTACAAGGCCTACGTGCGCACGCTCAAATGCGACGACGCGGGATGCCGGCCGGTTGAGCCGGAACGCATCGCCACCTATCCCCCAATACCGGCGGACGCAGAACGCAGAATGGCGGAGCCGCATTGAGCGAACGAACAACGAGCGCTATACCAATCCGCGCGCGGCGGTGGAATCCGCAATCGCGAAGTTTTTCCTCTCGCCGTCAAGAGCTGAATAAAGGGGTTTAGCGCTTACGGCGCCCACCCTACCCGGCGCACCCTGATTGGTGCTACACCTGACTTGGGGGGGTAAATATTATGGGATTCACGAGCGCATGCGGTTGGCTGGCGCTTTCCTCAGTGATCGCCGCCGCACCTCAGACGGCCACGACGACGCAGAGGTCCGCCGCGAACGCCAGCTTCACTTACGTGTCCGACGACGGCTGTATTCAGAACGAAGTTGTAGTGTTCGCCAGCAGAACGACGGTGGTTTCGGCCGACCCGCGGAAAGCCAGCGTCTTAGTCACGTATTACCGAAGCCGGTACGACTCTTGCGAGGATGCCGACCTGGGCACGGACCTCGGCACCAGCTCGCAACCAATATTCTCAGGGGATTTGAACCGGGCCTCGCTGAACGGCACGGTCAGCGGACCTACGCCTTCCGGTCTGGTAGCCACAGCTTCGTTTGTCTTGGTGTGGGAGGGCAACGGTGGCATCACGCGTCTGGCAGACCGCGCACAAAAGACGCCTGCCAGCGCAAAAGTGATTCGCAGCGACGACTTCAGACGCACCGCGGTGGCCACCGGCACCATAGACGGGCATGACATTTCCGGCGGGATGGTTAGCGCAAGCCTCCACACGACACAGAAGACAATTTCCCGGTGATTCCAAGCTTGGCCCCAGAGACGACCGCCTGGCTGGACGCCAATCAACCGACGAATGTTCTTCCCTAAGAAGCCGCGCAACGACGCCAGGCTCCCCCGGGCCTTGCGCGCCGGCGACCCGGATCTGGCAGACGAGTGGCTGGATCATCTGGCCGTCGCGGGATCGACTCTCACCCGAATGCTACTCCGGGCGGGGATGGGAACTACTGCGAGCGACGGGCAAGCCGGACCATCGGCGCCTCAACTGCCGAAGGAGTCTCGCCGCTATCGCGCCGTCACCGGAACTGCCAGGCTCGGCGACCCATCTACCGTAACCACCAGGGGAACCTGCCAGCCGGCGAACGACTGCGCGACCGCGAACTGAATCTGAAACACGCCCGCGCCCGCCGCCGTGACGCCCAATACCGGCATGGGCACTCCGGAAAACGTCACCTGCACGCGATTCGGCGCGCTGACGATTCCCGGATCGACGTTGGTCACCTGAACGCTCACCACGTCGCCGGGGTTGACCACCGCCACCGCCGCACCCGCCGCATTCGCGAGCGCGGTGGCGCCGGAACCGGGCGCCGGAACCTGGATCACCGCCGGGGGACTGTCGATCTGTACATACACCGGATACGCGCTGGCCGCGCCGTTGTTCACCTGCAGGGTGGCCGGACCGATGGGGAATCCAACCGGTATCTGGAAGTTGATCTGGTTGGCCGCCACGTATAACAGCGGCGCCGCCACGCCGTTCAGCAGAACCTGCGCGCTGGCCGGCGTCTGTGCCAGGTTCGACCCGAAAACGGCGCCGTAATCGGCGTCATGCAGCACCGTGGCGTAGCTTACGGCGTTGTATACCGGCAGCGCGGGAGTCGGCAAATCGCTGTTCGGCGGCTGAATCTGGAATGCCGCCGGCTGGGAGATCACTTGGAACCCGGAGACGATATTCACCCCGACCGCGCCCACGGCGGCGTTGTTCGCCACCACCACGTCGGCCACCAGGTGCGTGGGGCTCAACACCCAAACCCGGCGTACTTCGATATCGCTCGATCCGAATCCCACCGTCACCGCGCCGCGCGTCAGGTTGGTGTTGGCGGTGGCGATGTCCACCATGGCGGCGGTGCCGTCGGCATCGAAACCGGCGGGCAGGGCGGCGGGACTGATGCCGGCAATTTGCGGGGCGTTTGCCGGGGGGTAGGGATACGTCACGGGGTTGGCCGATTGCAGCAACATGGAGTTCTGATTGTCGGCGGTAAACACCGTAACCGTGGCGATCTGGGCGCTGGCGCCCTGCGGCGGCAGCACCGTGACCGTGCCATCGCTCGCGTCGGTGGCGGCGAACGGCGTGGTCACCGCAGCCTGCAGGCCGTCGAAGAAAATGCGGCTATCGGGAGTCAGTCCGGCGGCGGCCACGGTGGTGCTGCCATCCGGGTTCGGCGTCAGCGAAGTGATGGCCGGCGGCCCGTTGTTCACTACGTTGAGGGCATCCGGCAGCACGTAGAGATCGGTGCCTTGGCTGGTGGCGAACGTCAGCACCAGGTGGCGCGGCCCGGCGGTTATGCCACCCAGGTTGGGAAAATACAGGGCGATGTAGCCGCTATCGCTATATGGATAGATGGAGGCCGGCCCGGTGCCCGTCCCCAGCAGGTTTGCGGCTAGAGGGATGGGCGTCGTCGGCGTACTGTTGGCCTGCGCGTAAACCCGCAGTTGAGCCTGGCCGCTGCCGGCGTAAGCGGGAGTGACCCAAATCCCGGTTGGACTATATGTGTACGTGCGGCTGGCGGGGTCGAGCCATGCATACGTCACCAAGTCGTAGACCGGCGGAGAGGAGCGCGGCTGTACCCTGAAATTCTCGCCGGTGAGCGCCTGATCTGCCGCCACGGTAAACGTAGTGGCCTGCGTCAGGTCGGTGGTGCCGGGGTAAAAGACCGTTTGGAAATAGCCCGTCGACGGCACAAAAGGCAGTCCGCTCGCGCCCAACAACGGCAAGGCCAGACCGGTGCCATTCGCCGGAACCGCGTCCGGGGGCAGTGGATGCGCGTAGAGCAGGTACTGGCCCGGGGTCAGACCGTTGATGGTGTAACTCCCGTCGGGATTGGTGAGCGCGCTCACCGCCGGTCCCACTGGAGGAATGGCTACCACCGAGGCCATATTCCATGGTTGGCCATTGGCGGTGACGACGACTCCCGAGATAGAGCCCGCGTTGGCCATCCAGTTGGCCGTCCCGTAGAGTTCCGAAAGGGCGGCGATATCGTCGGCGTCGATGGGGCGCGCCCGCGAGGTATTACGGATGACGTCCTGCGCCATAGCTGCGGCCGTCCAGGTATGCTGCAAGCCCAGGGCGTGCCCGAATTCGTGCACCGCCGTTGTGTAAAACTCCTCCAGGTAGCTTGGTCCGGGACCGTAGGCGGCGTCCGGATCGGTGGTATTGGTGAGTTCCACCACGCTGCGCGCGATGGGGAAAAACTGCCCGTTCTGCCCGGTTTCGACGCTTGCGCCGGTGGATACCGTGGGAGTGCCGAGCCCCAGCAATCCGGGCGGCAATTCCGCAAAAATCACGTCGCAGCCGGGAGTGTTGGAAACCTGGTTGGAAGGATAAGTCTCCACGCCGCCGAACGCCACCCGCAAGTCTGAACTGGCTACCGAATTCCACACTGCGGCAGCCTGTTTCACCTGGCTCAGCACCGACCCGAAGCTATCGTTGGGGCCATAGGCGGTCAAACCGGCGTTGCTTACGAAAAACGTGATGGTCTTGTTCGGCAGGGCGTTCAGATCGAAGGCTTCGGGCACGGGAAGGTAACTGCCCTTCAGATAGTGCACGTAGTGGTAGTAGGCCTGCGAGGGCATCGCCAGCAGCAATGCCGCCGCAGCGATCGCCAGAACGTGCCCAACGCGCCCGCGGTATCCCATCTTATTTCGCCGCTCCCTGGGCGTGGCCTAGCACATAGCCGATGCGTGAACGCAGTTCGCTCAAGCGCATAGTTAACATCTGATCTTTCACTTGTTTGCCACTGCTGCG
>Ga0182030_10003918_pt1 | contig 31766 bp, 31 predicted proteins | sample 812S3MmetaG_FD_121299 | JGI IMG/M metagenome (GOLD analysis project Ga0182030, IMG submission 121299) | Permafrost microbial communities from Stordalen Mire, Sweden - 812S3M metaG (Illumina Assembly) | ecosystem: Environmental > Terrestrial > Soil > Wetlands > Permafrost | place: Sweden... | reverse complement strand
GTTCACGGGCGCCGGAAAACTGGAGATCACCGCCGGCGGCGACCTGGCGCTGGAAACTCCCGGCGGCCGTATCCTGCAGAAGAAGCCGGTCTTCTATCAGCAGGACCCGCGCGGTTCCAGCCGGCGCGCGGTATCCGGCCGGTACACCCTGCTGGCGGACAATCTGGTGGGTATTCAGGTGGACCGGTTCGACCGCTCGCAAACCCTGGTAATCGACCCGGTGGTTACTTATTCGACGTTGATAGGCGGCGGCGGCACCGAGACCATGGCGGGGATCAAGATCAGGAATGGGCTGGTGTACATCGCCGGTTCCACAGCGGCGGGAGACTGGGCGCAGGTATCTTTGGATATTCCCTATAATGTGGGGATCGATTGTTTTGTCGAGATCATCGATACTACTACGCCGGGCGGTTACACCCTGAAGTATTTCACTTATCTGGGTGGCACACAGGACGACATGCCGTTGGCGGTAGATGTCGACGCTCCGGGATTCGTCTACCTGACCGGCTACACCGCGTCCACCGATTTCCCCATGCAGGGCGCGGCGATCGCCGGTATTGTCTCGGGCAATACCACGCAGAATGCCGGGTCGGCCACAACTAACTCGGTGTTCCTCAGTAAGTTGGATCCCAACCAGGCCGGCACGGGCAACTCCCTGGTGTACTCCACTTATCTGAGCGGCACGCTGGGGAACGACCAGGCGGAGGGTCTGGCGGTGGATCAGAGTGGGAATGGGATTGCGTACCTCATCGGAACCACTAAGTCCGCGGATTTTCCAATCACCGCCAACGCCTATGCCGCGTCGCTGTACGGCCCGTCGGACTGCTTTCTCGCGCAGGTGGATACCGTCAACTCCATCCTGCTCTATTCCACCTTCTTCGGCAGTGAACTGGACGATGACGGACGGGCGATCCTACTGGCGCCTAACGGCCTGGTATACTTTGCGGCCAACACCGATGGCACGCAATTTCCCTTGGCGGGAGAACCTTACAGCCTGTACACGTTCGGCAATTACGACGCGATCGTGGGCGCTTTCGACCTGACCCAGTCGGGGGTAGCTTCGCTGGTGTATGGCACTTATTTCGGGGGCTCGCAGATCGACCAGGTGAAAGGGATCGCCCTGGACCCGCAAGGCCACCTGATCTTGACCGGCTATACGCTGTCTCCCGATTTTCCGGTCAGCGCCCTCACCGCCGTCCAACCCCAGAACCACGGTAATGGAGACGCGTTCATTTCGCTGGTGGATCTTAGTCAGCCTCCCAACAATTTCGTGTTGTATTCCACCTTCCTGGGCGGCTCGGACGGCGACGTGGGATATGGCGTGACGGCGGATAGCGCGGGCTACCTGTACGTCACCGGTTACTCCATGTCGTCGGATTTCCCCATCGCCAACGCTATCCAGCCGAACTGGGGCGGCGGCGTGGACCTGTTCATCGCGCGGATCAATCCCGCGATCGCAGGTTTGCCGGGCCTGGACTATTCCACTTATATCGGTCTTGACAACACCATGGTGGGATGTTGTCTGGCGGTGGGACCGGATGGATCGCTTTTTGCGGGCGGTTACACGGAAGGGTATCTTCCGCTGCTGCCCGGCTACACGCCACTCCAGTCGCTTTACGGTGGCGGCTACTCTGACGATTACCTGCTGGTGCTCTCGCCGCCCACGAGCGGGTTGACGGCTGTGAAGACTCAGGAAACGCACGCGGCGCCGCCACGCCAGAAGAAGCGCAAACGGTAATCGATTTCGGGGACAGGCTACATAACCTCGAAATAGGCCGGACGGTCCGTGGCCGAGATTCGCGGCTGTATTTCGAGGTTATGTAGCCTGTCCCCGAATTAGGGGTCCGCAATCGCTCCCTAACGGGCCCGGCTCCATCAATACCGCATGCCGAGCCGCGCGCGTGAGCATATTTCTTCGCGGCCACTTAGCCTATTTGACCGGCACGGCCAGGGCGTCGCGAATGCGCTCGGTCAGCAGATCCGCGAAGCGATCCTTGTCGGCAAATCCGTTCAGGTGAGTGTAAAGCTGGCCGTTGCGGTCGAGCAGGATCGTGGCGGGGAGACCCTCCACGGCGAACACCCGCGCCAGGCCATCCTCGAAATACACCGGACCCTGCCACTTCATCTCGCTGAGGAACGCTTTCACCGGCGTCCGGTCGGCATCGGCATCGATGGAGAGAAACACTACGGCCGGATTGTCGCGGAACCGCTCCATCACAAGCTCGTAGAGCGGATGCTGTTCGCGGCAGGGGATGCACCAGGTGGCCCACAGGTCCATCACTACTACCTTGCCTTTCAGACTCGCCATGGCGAGGCTCTTGCCATCCATGCCGGAGAGCGTGAACTCCATCGCATTCGTTCGTCCGGCGTTCGGTTCGTCCTGGTGCAGCCGCAGGTCGCGGGCACTGAGGAGCGCGACATCGCGGTCGTACGCCTCCAGGCAGAGGGCCCCCAGACCGTCCTCCGAGCCTTTGGCCCTGCGGTATAACTCGCCCAGGCGCGCGCGGTCTTGGGCGCGTTGCGCCTCGGTAGCTTGCGCATCGGGGATGCTGAAGGCGCTTGCCAAAGCTCGGATCGCCTCCGGGAGTTTGCCGAGGCGGTCGAACCAGAAAGCCATCTCGCGGGCCGCGCCGGCGTCGGGATAGGTCTCGAAGGCCCGTTGCGCGGCCGCCAGGGCCTCTTCCGGACGGCCCAGGATGCCGGTTGCGCGGGCATCGTCGGTCAAGGCGTGGTTCAGCAGGCGATCGGTCTGGTTGCGCCACTCGATGGGGCTGACGCTGCCGGGATTGCCGTCTTGTTGCATTTTCCGCACCAGATCCCGGGTGTGGCGGGCATATTGGAGCGCGTGTTCGGCGGCTTCGCGGGAGCCCAGCGCCAGCAGGGAGCGTGTCACGGCCGGAAGTAGTTTGGTATCGTCCGGCATGCGCGCCAGCGACGCCTCGCCGAAGCGAATTACCAGCGCGTCACTGTGGACTGCGATGGCGGCTTCGGCGGCGCGGTGCTCCAGGTCCGGCCGGAATGCCGTATCGGGATGGACTGCCAGGTACTTTTCGATGACCCGCAGGATCTCGATCTCGCTGGTATTGGCTTCCGCCAACGCGCGCCGCAATTCGTCCCTCTCGGCTGGCGAAGGCGCTACGGGTTTGGCCGGCGCTTCCTGGGCCAAGGCGCACGGGCACATGGCGGCGAGCAGCAGGAACCACTTCATGGCTGCGATTTGCGAATGGCCTCGGCCATCTCGGCGGCCAATGCCCGCGCGGTGTGCATGTAGGTTTCGTTCTTGGCCACTCGATCCAGAATGGGGAGGAATTGGTCAACGGCTACCAGCCGGTGGCGTTCATACGCCGAGGCCAGCAGGTTCATGGCCTGCATCAGCCCCAGGTGGTCGTACTTGGCGGCGCGCTCCACATTATCGCGGTGTTCGGCCGATTCGGCCATGCGTTCGAACCACTCCAGCAGGTTCCTGGCGTTCAAATCTTCGGTGTAGTTGAACTTGACCTCGGTCTTCTCGGAGCCCGCTTCGAAGCGGAACGTCTTGGTGCCCATGAAGGCGACTTTCGCGGGCGCTTCCAGCGGGTGCTTGAAGTGGTCCAGCTTGTCGGCCAGAGCGAAGACTTCTTTCGATTCGGCGTCGTTGAGGTGGAACTTCACCGGCAGTTCGTCGTCCACGGCCTCCCGATAGGAAGTGTCGCCATTGCTCTCCACGGTGAGATCGAAGTACGCCGGCGTGCTTCCGGGGAAGGCCCTGGAGTAGAACAGGCGCGGACCGTCAGCGGCGAAAGCCACGCTAGCGAACAGCGGAAACAACCACCATCTCATGGCATTCCTCAGGCTACACCCAGCTTGCGGCTGGTGGCTTCGTGGGTGGCATGACAAATGGCCACGGCCAAGGCATCGGCGGCGTCTTCCGAAGCGATGGCTTCGGCAAGACCGAGGAGCGATTGCACCATTAACTGCACCTGGCACTTTTCGGCCCGCCCATACCCCACCACGTTGACTTTGACCTCCAGCGGAGAGTACTCCGCCAGTTGTACGCCGCCTTCCGCGATGACCAGCAGCGCCACTCCCCGAACGTGCGCCAGCTTCAGCGCCGTCTTGGCGTTCACGGCATGAAAAACTTCTTCCACGGCGGCGAACTCCGGTTGGTATTCGCGTATCAACCGCCGCAGCTCTCCGGCGATCTCCAGCAACCGCTTCTCGAACGGCCACTTGGTGTTGGTACAAATCACCCCCGACACCAGCATGCGATGATCCCGGCCATCGCTCTCGATCACGCCGTAACCGGTTCGCGCCGAGCCGCAATCGATGCCCAGTATCCGCATCTAACTCAAGATCCGCATCTTACGCGGAGAGCGACTCCAACTCCTTCTCGTCGATATCGAAGTTGGAGTACACATTCTGCACGTCGTCGTGTTCTTCCAGGGACTCGTTCAGCCGTAGCATGGCGGCCGCGTGCTTGCCTTCCAGCTTGATGAGGTCCTTGGGGACCATGGCGATGCTGGCATCCTCGGCGGGAATGTGGGCCGCCTCCAGGGCTTTGAGAATGGCCTCGTGCGCTTCGGGAGGGGAGAGCACTTCCCACTGGTCGCCCTGATTGCGGATATCGTCGCCGCCGGCTTCGAGCACCACGTCCATAAGCCGCTCTTCGGTGGCCTTACCGATGGGGATGAAGACCTGGCTCTTGCGCTCGAACTTCCAGGCGACGCTGCCTTGTTCGCCCATATTTCCGCCATTCTTGGAGAAGGCGTGGCGGATATCGGCGACGGTGCGATTGCGGTTGTCAGTGGCGACATTGACCAGGACGGCGGCGCCGCCCGGCCCGTAGCCTTCGAACATGACCTCTTCGATCTGACCGCCTTCGAGTTCGCCGGTGCCGCGCATGACGGCCTTCTTGATGTTGTCGGCAGGCATACTGACCGCTTTGGCGGCCAGGATGGCGGTGCGCAGGCGCGGATTCCCGTCGGGGTCCCCGCCGCTGCGCGCGGCGATCATGATTTCCTTGATAATGCGCGTGAACGATTTTCCACGCTTGGCGTCAAGTGCCGCCTTTTTGTGCTTAATGGTGGCCCATTTAGAGTGGCCCGACATGTGAACCTCGCAGGTAGGCCCGGCCGCGGCGCCGGGGATGTAAATGTTATGAATTCAACGTATTGAGGATAGCAGAATCGGGAAATGGGGTAAAGCGGGAAGTGGACGGCTTTCGGCCGGTTGGCGGCCGGCGTGCCAGGCGCGGTTCAGGCAGCTTCGTTCTTGCGGATCTCGTTCTCGATTTCCGCGCGGTGGGAACGCACATAGGCCGAGGCGTTGACCAGGTCTTCGGCGCGTAGCGTCGGATAGGAGCGCAGAAGCTCATCCTCGGTCATTCCCAGACGGCGCGATTGCTCCAGCGCCCACACGGGGATGCGGGTACGAACAATGCACGCCTCCAGCCCCCTTCACAGCCTGACCCATTCCGGCAGGCGGTCCTCGCGCCACACCACGATACCGGCCTTCGCAATCAGGACGAGGCGATGCCCCCCTCCCGAATTGTCATAGAATTCCGCAACATCTACTGATCGGAGCGCCTGAACGGCATTGGCGACGCTGCGAGCGAACCGACGCCGCACGTCCGCATCCGGAACGAAATGGCCCCCTTTTGCCACCCGATTCCGGATGCGGCCGACGCACCGTTCCGGGCTGTCCAGTCCGACAAACATCAGGCGGACCTCATATCCGCGAGACTTGGCTTGGCGGAGCAGATCCAACTTACCGTGACCGGCGAGAGTCGTTTCGACGGCGAAACTTACTCGCCGATCGAGATATTCCGCGGTGCGCTTCAGAGTCTCGCGACCGGCAGCCAGAGCCGCGTCGGAAGGATTGAAAGGATTCATGCCGCGGGCGATGGCATCGGGATCGAGTAGCCGGTCGCGGCCCTCAAAATCCGTCAAGCGCGTGATAGTGGACTTTCCAGCGCCGTTGGGACCTGCAATTACCGTGAGGGTGGGCACGCGACTTTAGGCAACGTGCGCCGTCACTTCGCGGATAATTTCGTAGTTCTCTCCGCCCGGCGCGCCCTCGATCCAACGAATCTCAAACTTCCGGCCATCCGGCAGCAGCATGGCGTTGAGACCGTCGTCGTCGAGATAGAAGACAGGAAGCCCGGCCGCAAGTGTCTCCTCAAAGGCCTGGTGACCAGCCTGATAAACGGCCTGGTGAAACTCAGGACTGCCGAATTCATAGCGGACAGGCATGCTCCAATTGTACATCTGCCCAAACCGCCCGCGCTAAAATGCGTCTAACAAGACGATGCCCAACCTATTGCAGGACCTGCGCTACGCCTTCCGGAACCTGCGGAACGCTCGCGGATTCGCCCTGGTGGCGGCTACCACGCTCGCCATCGGCATCGGCGCCAACACCGCCATTTTCAGCATCATCGACACCATCCTGCTGCGGCCGCTGCCGTATGTCAATCCGAGCCAACTGGTCCGCCTGAACGAGACCGAATCCGCCCCTGGGCGCTATCCCTTCGCCGGGCCCGATTTCGTCGACTGGAAGGCGCAAAACTCCACCTTTCAGGACATGACCCTGTTTACCTGGCCGACCGACATGAACCTTAGCGCCGGGGAGCAGCCGGAGCACATTGAGGCGCTCCCTACGGAGGCCAACTTCTTTACCCTCCTGGGCGTCCGGCCGCTGCTGGGCCGAACCTGGGCCGCGGACGAAGATCGGCGCGGCAAGGATGACGTCGTGATCCTCAGCTACGCCCTATGGAACAGCCGCTTCGCCGGCGACCCCCATGCCGTGGGCCAGTCCGTCGAACTCAATTCCCGCAAATACACCATCGTGGGAGTGATGCCGGCCAGTTTCCGATTCCCGTTCCAGTCGCAGGTCTGGATTCCTCAGGTGATGGATGAGAAGGCCCTGGGGCATCGCGGAAACCATTGGGCCAACGCCATCGGCAGAATGAAACCTGGCGTCACGGTCAAAGCCGCGCTCGCCGATCTGAAATTGGTCGCTTCGCGGCTCGAAAAGCAGTACCCCGATTCCAATTCCAAGATCGGCGCGGTGGTCACATCGCTGCAGGAAGACATGGTGGGCAACTCCCGCGACTCCCTGTTTATGATGCTCGGGGCCGTCGGACTGGTGCTGCTCATCGCCTGCGCGAATGTCGCCAATCTGCTGCTGTCCAGGGCCATGGCCCGGCAGAAAGAAGTGGCCATCCGCAGCGCGCTCGGGGCATCCAGGGCGCGGCTGCTCGGTCAACTCCTCACCGAAAGCCTGCTGCTGTCGCTGGCGGGCGGCGCGTTTGGCCTGCTATTGGCATGGGGCATCGTCTCTCTGTTTTCGAATGCCAAGAGCTACAGCCTGCCGCAATTCAACGCCGTGCAAGTGAACCCCACGGTGCTGGCGTTCACCTTCGCGCTGGCCATCGTCACCGGGTTGGTATTCGGCATTTTCCCGGCGCTGCACATGTCGCGGCCCGACCTGCACGAGGAACTGAAAGGCGGCGCCGGCAGCTCCATCAGCCCCGGCCGCCGGCGCCGCTTCACCAGCAACGTGCTGGTGGTGGCCGAGATCGCGCTCTCTCTGATGCTGCTGGTCTCCGCCGGTCTGCTGCTGAAGGATTTCGCACGCATGCGCAGTCTGGACATCGGCGTGCGCCGCGACGGCGTGTGGACCGCCGCCGTCATGCTGCCCCAAGCCGGCTACAAAACCGGCCGCCAGAAGTACGACTTTTCCGAAGCGCTGTTGGAACAGGCGCGGCGCATCGGCGGGGCGGATGCCGTGGCGCTGAGCGACCATCTGCCACTTGAAGGGGGCAGCAATTATTACGTCAAACTGCGCGGGCAAACTTCCGAGGAGAGCAACCAACTGGTGGAGATGCACGCCGCCTCGCCGGACTATTTCCGAGCCATGGGCGTGAGCCTGCTCCAGGGCCGGGTTTTCACCGGCGCCGATATCCGGAAGGCTCTGGCGTACGATATGCAACTCGACCCGATTTGGGAGAGTAACGCCACGCCGCCCGCGGACCTGACCGATGGCATCGTCTACCCCTGCGTGATCAACGAGAGCATGGCCCGTTTCTTCTGGCCGAACGATAGCCCGCTGGGAAAGATGTTCTCACAGGGCAACGACCACGGGCCCTGGAGGCAGGTCATTGGGGTGGTGAGCGACGTTCGCGAATGGAGCCTCACCCACAAGGCCGTGCCGGAGGTATACGACCCCTTCGACGGACGCTCGCGCCAATTCCTGGTTGTGCATACTTCCCTGCCGGCATCCGCCGTCACCCCGGAAGCGCGGCGCGCGCTGGCGCAGGTGGATGCCAGCCTGCCGCTCTACAGTATCCGTTCCATGGACCAGGTGGTGGCCTCCCAGGCGCAGGGGCAGGAGTTCCTCAGCATGCTGGTGGGCTCCTTCGCGGGGCTCGCCGTGCTGCTGGCGGCGATTGGGATCTACGGCGTGCTTTCCTATCTGGTGACACAGCGGACGCGCGAGATCGGCATTCGGATGTCGTTGGGCGCCAGCCGCGCCAGGGTGCTCGGCGAGTTGCTCCGCGATGGCATGACATTGGCGCTGCTGGGTTTGGGCGCCGGGGCTGGCGGCGCGTTTGCCGCGGGCCGCATTCTGGCGAGTCTGCTGCATGAAGTGAAACCGGGCGACCCGTTGATCTTTGCGGCGACCGCGCTGCTGCTGGCGGCGGTGGCGCTACTGGCCTGCTACCTCCCGGCCCGTCGCGCGGCGCGGTTGGATCCCATGAAAGCGCTACGCTACGAATAAATCGGCAGGGAGCGGGGCACGCCTCATGGCATGCCTCCAGTGCCGGGTCTGCTGGGTCCAGACTCCGAACTCCCGATGCCGACCGGAATTTCGGGTGGTCTGGGAAATTGACATGAGCCGCACGGACGTCGGGCCCAACGCTCCCTTACGGGGCGCCCTCTGGGCCCGGCTCTGCTTGAGGCCTCTTTCGGAGCCGCGACCGTTAGGGAGCGTTCGGGCGCCGGCTCATCACAAATTCCACGACATCAGGACTTCGGGGTCTCTTCTCGACCCTCTTCGCGAGCGGCAGCAAGCGCCCCGGAGCGCCGAGAAGAGTCTCTGGACTCCTGATGTCATGGAATGAGAGTGATCTCTTCGAGTCCGGGCAAAGACATTATTAGCCACGGATAAACACAGATGAACACGGATAAGACAAAAAACAAGGATTGTTCTTATCTGTGTTCATCTGTGTTCATCCGTGGCTAAACTTGTTCTGCGAAGTGGTGGCTCAGTCTGATTCCTCGGCGGCTCCAGAATGCCGGGCGACATCAGGAGTCCAGAGTCTCGGCGCAGCAGACAAGAGAGGAACTTGCAAAATTCGGTATTGAACCCGCTCCCTCACGGTCCCTCACGGTTCCCTCACGGTCGCGGCTCGGTAAGTGCTTGCCTCAACGTGGCTTTTCCCATCCGCGCGCGCAAGCAAGCGGTTTCTTCGAATTCTGCAAGTTCCTCACGAGTGCCCGCGCCACATCTGGCAGCGCGGATTTCGGCGCAATTACGCGGTGTGCGCGGCCTGCTGTTGGGTCATCGCCGCGATCCGCTCCTGCATCGCCCTGGTGAGATGCGGCACGATTCCCACCATCCGCTCCACCACCATCAACTGCGCCCGATGGTGCATCTCGTGCTCTTTGCCGGATAGCAGCATCTCGAAGCGCGTCTTGGGGGGCGTGTTGGCCTGCGGCGGGAAGCTCACCTTCTCCGCCAAAACCTCATCCGACAGCCCTTCCAAAAATGTGGCGAACTCCTCGCCGTTGGTGTGCAGAGCCTTCAAAATGTCGGCCTTGGTCTTCAGTTCGGCTTCCGCCTGCGCCTGCCGGGCATGGACTTCAAGGAACAACGTGGGTTTGAATTCCGTGAGGCGCTGCCCGTGGGCGTGAATCGGAAAGCTTGTCGCCACGGCCATGTGCCGCAGGGTCTCCGCTACGCTCCGCGAGTCCGGTGCGGGACGAAAGTCGTACTTGTCCTCCGGAATCTCCTCGGCGATTTGAATGGTATTCTTGCGGACCGTGCGAAATGACTGGCTCAGATTCTTGGCGTCGTATCCGTGCATAAAAGGTCTTCTCCTATGAATAGGACTACTTTGTCCACCCTATTATACGAGCCCGGCCCGCCCCTTTTGACGACCGAATTGTTGCATCCTGTTAACTAATGAGGGTCCTCATCGATGCCAGTCCCCTGCTGGTTCGCAGCGCCGGCGTCAAGAACTATCTATATCATTGGATTGCCGCCCTCCGGCTGATCGCCCCGGCCGGCGCCATCCACACATTTCCCGCGCTCGGCGAGGGAGCCCGGCTCAATCACCAAGGCTCCGTGGCCGGATTTTGGCGTACCTACGCCGGCCTCGCCACCCTGGCGTTGTCCAACTACACCCCCCTGCCCATCCTCGATTCCCTGGCCGGCGCCGCCGATATCTTTCACGCCAGCAGTCTGGTCCGTCACCCTCCCCGCCGGCCGCTCCTCACCACCACCCTGCACGACCTGACCTCCTGGATCATGCCCGAGTTGCACCCCGCCGCCAACCGGCGCGCCGATCTTCACCTGGCCGAGCACCTGCGCCGCGCCGGCCGCATCATTGCGGTTTCGGAATCCACCCGCCAGGACGCCATTCGCCTGTTGCGCGTTCCGCCCGAGAAGATTGTGACGATTCACTCCGGCGTGGCCGACGCGTTTTTCAATGTCGATTCCGAGGCTATCGCCAATGTGTGCGCGCGATACCACCTCGAGCGGCCCTTCGTCCTCTCCATCGGCACGGTGGAGCCGCGTAAGAATCTGAGCGGCCTGGTGAGTGCCTGGCAGGCTCTGCCGGCGTCCGTACAGGACGAGTTCGAACTGGTTCTGGCGGGCCCCATGGGGTGGGCTAATCAGGCCACCGCGCGGCAGGTTCGCGCGGTCCGCTATCTGGGTTATGTGCCGGAGCGCGATATCGCCGCGCTCACCGCCGCCGCCACGGTTTTCGCCTATCCATCGCTCTACGAGGGGTTCGGATTTCCGGTGGTGCAGGCCATGGCGACCGGTGTCCCGGTGATCACGTCGAACGTTTCGGCGATGCCCGAAATAGCCGGTGACGCGGCCGTATTGGTCGATCCGCGCAGCCTGGCGGAGTTACGCGACGCCCTCAACCGCCTCTTGCTGTCCCCCGATCTCCGTAGACGCATGTCCACTCAGGGGCGGGCGCGCGCCGAGCAGTTCCGTTGGGCCGCCTGCGCTTCAAAATCCTGGCAGTTTTTCCAGGAAATATCCCGGCGGTAAGCTCTGACACCACCGCCAGGTACTGTGAGGCATTTACCCAAAGTGAACGTACCGCTGGTACTCCGGTAGAACCCGTATCGCCAATGGAGATCTTGATCGCTCGCCAAGCTTGCTGATTAACTCGGTAGGTATAACGCCACGGCCCGCGTATGCCGATGGTTAATAAGAACCGAGGAGTCGGATGACTACAACGAACGCCCAACGCACTTTAGCGCAACGCATGACTGAAGGGAGAATCCCAGTCCCGGAAGCGCTTCATTATGCCATGAGCCTTGCGGACTCTCTGCGAAAGGTGCACGACGCCGGCAAAGCCCATGGAGCGGTCACCCCGTCCAGTATTGCCGTGACCGCTACCGGTCTGGATTTGATTCCTTCGCTGGGGCCGCCGGCGACGGTCACGCCTTACACCGCCCCGGAACTGCTGCAGGGCCAACCCGCCGACGCACGCAGCGACATCTTCTCGTTCGGCGCGCTGGTGTTCGAAATGCTTACCGGACGCCGCGCATTCGATGGCGACGGTCAGACCGCGCTCACGCTGGCGCTGTCGAATTCCGCCCCGCCGGCTTCCGGCAGTCCCGCGGTAGACCGGTTGGTGGCCGGCTGCGTGGCCAAGTCCCCGGCGGCGCGTTGGCAGCGCATGCAGAAGATCATCATGGAGCTCAAGCTCCTTACGGTGGCTGCCCGCCGCGCCGATGCGGGACCGGCCACCCGTGGCGTGTCCGATACCGCGTTGCGCTCCGAGATTCAGCACCTGGAAGCGCGTCTGGCTACCCGCCTGGCGGCGCACGAGAAAACCGTCGCGGAAACGCAGCAGACCACAGGTCAGGCCGTGCAGGCTCTGCGCGAACAACTCAGCGGATTCGGCGCCAAACTCGCGGCCGTCGAGGAGCGTCCGGTCCAGTCCGCGGTCAATGTCGATGCTTTAACCCAACAGATTCAGGCGCACGTGCAGGATGCCGTCGGGGCCGTGACCCAACAACTGACCGCGCATGTGAACAAGACCATCGAGGCCGCCAACCAGCAGCAAATCGCGCTCGTCCGGGAAGCCATCGCGGCGGCTACCGAGCAGCATGCGGCGAACGTAGAGGGAGCCATCGCCGCCGCGGCAAAACAGCAGGCGGTGCAGGTGAATTCAACCGTCTCGACCGTGAATCAACGGATGGCGGCCGCCGAGCAGAATATGGAAGAGATCCGCAAGCACTTCGCCACATTGCAGGCGAACGTGGCTGGCGATCTTCACGACTTCGAGAAGTCTCTCAAGGCGCAGGGTGTCGCCATCGAGTCGGCGCGCACCGCCATGGCGCAGACGGACGATCTGGTGGAGCGCGTGGTGGAAGCGCTCGAACTGCTGCAATCGAGTATGCTCGATCAACACGAGACCGCCGCTGTAAATTAAGGCGTCCATTTCATAAGTGCGCCAACGTCAGAACTCCTGATGTTGTGGAATTTGCAGTGAGCCATCGAAGGGAATGGTTCAGCCCATTTTCCCCGCCAGACAGAAATTGCGGGGCGACATCAGGAGTTCTGAACGTATTGCTGCCCGGGCGCTCCCTCGCGGGGTGTCCCCCGGGCCGGGCTCCGATGCGATCCCATGGCGAGCCGCTACGCTTTCCAGCACCTCGGAGCGCACCTCGCACTTCTCTTCAACTGCTGGGCGCCCGCGGTAACCGGAGTGAAGTGGCCGCGCATGCCGCGGAACTCGGCAAACTGCGAGTCAGCCACGTCACCCTCGCGGTGAACGCCATCTGACGGCGATCGTCAAATCGACGGAAGTGATGTTGATGAAGGAGTAGGGCAAGGCCGGAAATAAGCGCAGCCGACTTGTACAAATCAGTTGTACAATTTAGGAAGGATGAAGAATCTCAATGCTTCTGAATTCCGGCGGCAATGCCTTGCGCTGCTGGATCGGCTTCCGCCGGAGGGTATTCTGATTACGCGGCGCGGACAGCCGATCGCACGCCTCACCCCCGTGCGAAAGGAGAACGCCGACCTCATCGGCACATTGGCCGGAAAGTTCGAAATCCGCGGAGATATTCTCTCCACGGGAGCGGTCTGGGATGCTGAATCTTGACACTCACATCCTGCTCTTTGCCTTACTGGGCAAGGTGACGCGGTATGAAAAAGCAGTCCTTGCGCGCTATGGTTGGGGCATCTCGGCCATCGTGTTATGGGAGATCGCCAAGCTCCATCAGTTGGGTAGGATCACGGTGGCACTCGACAGTCCGTTGCTGTCCAGGGCGCTGACGCGCATTGAGGTCTGGCCGCTCACGCGAGAGGTCTGCTTGAATTCCACTATGCTGGATTTCAAGAGCGATCCCGCCGACGAACTGATCGCCGCCACCAGTTTGACCTACCAGGTACCGCTGCTGACGCGCGACGACCGGATCCGAACCTCGAAACTGGTTACGTTTGCGTAAATCCGCCCGTGGACCAAGACGAATACAACGCAGGTGCCCAGCGTGGTGGTCTTCGGCACGCTTCAATCCCGAATCAGACGATTGTATTCGGCATGGGCGCCAATCCAGATCCATTGCACAGCTCCGGTCTCCAGGAGCCCCAACACCCGGTAATGGTCTCCGGTCCGCACGGTTAACAGGTTCTCGCGCCCCCCAGCCGCCGGTATCGCAATGAAGGGTGGTTCGGATCGCGTTGCCACAGCCTGAAATTCTCGATGGTAAGGCGTTGGATGTCCGCGGGCAGATTGTGGAACAGTCGCCAGAAACGGGGAGTAGCGCGCGACCTCATTCGGCCGGCGGCCAATCGACCAACCGGCTCTGCTCGCGATCGCCTTGCGCTTCGGCAATCAGGAAATCCAGTTTGCCGGCGCTGGCATCTCTGTCGAGCTCGGCGTCCCAGCGCTCCTGCTCGAGTTTGTGAACACGTTCAGCGATCTGGGCGAATTCGTTCGCGCTCAAGCCCTGAATGGCTTGCTCGATCTCGTCCACGCTCATACCACCCCATTGTACCGGGTCCGGTAGGGAAGGTCCTTGGCTGGATTTCCCGTTCACACGTGGAATCGGCCCTCTTCACTCTTGGCTTGCCCAAGAGCGGCGAGAGTCTCAAGGATCGCCGCGACGTCGGGGGTACGGGCGCGAACGAAACTACGAGCGACGGCTTCAGGCGCTACCGACGCCGGAGTTTGCAAAAGGAAATCGCGTACGGCACGGACGCGCTCGGGGAGCGAGAGCGGCCACGCAAGGCGACCGGCGCGGCCATGCTGTTGCTCTTCCTCTTCCATTTCCACGCCGAGGCCTTCCTGAGTGGCCGTGGTCTGTTGAAATTCCGGCCGAAGCCATCGGACCAAGCCGCGGCGCTCTTCAGCGGCACGAGCGATGTTGAGCTCGACCAGCCGGAAAAGAATATCTTCGGTGGAGAGATCGGGCTGCCAGCCGTAAGCTTCGGAAACGGCGCAATCCAGATCGTCGTGCAAATCTCGAAGAACCGAGACGAGGCCACGGTCGTGAATCAACTGGCTGGCGGCGCTGAGCGCTTCTCCGGTGCGGAGTTCCTCCAACACGTTGTACATTTCCGTCATCGTCAGGCTGGGGTGGGCCTCCTGACGCCGTTTACGATGCGCGTCGATTTGTTCGCCCAGGAAGCGGATGCGCTCGCGCTGAGGCTCCGAGGCGTCGGGAAAGGGGAACGGCTCGAAGCAGCGGGTCTTGACGTACACGGGGTCGTTCCCCACCCCTAGCCGACCGCCTGCCGCGAGCGCCCATGCAACGTGGATACGACTGGAGAGCACACCCAAGATAAGCGCATCGCTGGAACCAATGTTCACCAGCTTATTGTCGGGGAGGACTGACGCGTCGAGGAAGACGAAGAATCGGTGTTTGGATGTTTCAACTGTTGCGATATACCGCCGCAGCCCGTTTAAGGCGGGTCGGAAGTTAGTGCGCGGCTCGCCGTGGATCCACCAATTATCACGGTACGTCTGGCGATTGTTCGCGTCGCGTTCCGGTTTGACATGATCGACCACGTGCTGATAGACGGCCGGAAATCGAGTGCGAACTTCTTCCGCCGTTAGCCCGAAGAGATCGATTACCATCACACCGCGAGGACGCGACGTAATATCGCGACCGTTTCGGTATTCCCGAATATGTTGTTCGAGCCCCGGTATCTTGCCCAAACCGAGCTCGCGAGCCTTCTCTGGAGTGACAATGAATCCTGCGCCGTGCAGTTTCACGCCCGGGCAACTGAGGCCTTCATTCGCTTCCAGTGGAACGGCGGAAGCTGTGTTCGGCCCAATCGTCAAGTCCGAATGAATCAGTCCAAAACGTTCCGCGAACTCGACCTTGGCGGCGCCCTCCCCTTCGCCATACTCCTCGGACTCTACCCGTAACAGGCGGCCCTCGCGGGTACCGGCTTGCGCTACCGTCATCGAGATGCGCACGGCGGCGCCATCGCCGGAATTGACCCAGGGGTGATCCGGAATCGCGAAAACCAGCGATGCCGGAGTCGATTTGTCGGTCAGATGCGGAACCAGAACGCGGCGCTGAAAGGTCTGGCGCAGACTGTTGGTGGTGATAAAGCCGAACCGGCGGGTCTTACCTGCCCGGACGCGCTCGGCGGCGCGATGCCACCAGTACATGACGTAGTCGGCAGTTTCCGGGACCTCGCTGTAGACAGACCGGAGCGTTTCCGTGTAGCCATCGCCGAGCTCGCCCCGCATGCGCCAGTTGCCCAGAAACGGGGGATTGCCAACGATGAAGTCTGCGCGCGGCCATTCGGCGCGCCGGGCGTTGACATAGTTCAGAACCGGACGGCGTGCGGAGTCGTCGGGAATCTCCTCTCCGGTGACCGGATGCCGCTTCTTGGTGATGCCGTCCCACGTGGTGAGCGCGTTACCGTGCTCGTCCACGGCCGGTTCGACCTTGTCATACGCGAGCAGCGCATCGCGATGCTCAATATTGTGAAAGCGCCTGATGACGGGCTCGGGCGGCAGCGAAGAGGCGCCCCACGTGCGGAAATACCACTGGAGGTAACCGATCCACAGCACCAGGTCGGTGATGGCGGCGGCGCGGGGATTGAGCTCGATTCCCATCAACTGGTGCGGATCGACTGTTAGGCCAGTCTCGTGTAAAGCCTGCTGGCTCTCCCCAAGGCTTTCCAGCGCGTCGTTGATCTCCGCTTCAAGCCGCTTGAGGTGTTCCAGGGTTACGTACAGGAAATTGCCGGAGCCGCACGCCGGGTCGAGTACTTCAAGGGAGCAGAGGCGCCGGCGGAAGTCGCTGAGGACCGCGATGGCATCGGCGGTCTTGCCGGAGCGCTCCAACGTCAGGGCGGCGGTCTGCACATCGGCCCAATCCTGGCGGAGCGGCTCGACGATTGTAGGGATGACGAGGCGCTCCACATAGGCGCGGGGCGTATAGTGGGCGCCAAGGGCGTGGCGCTCCCGCTCGTTGAGGGCACGTTCCAGCAGCGTGCCGAAGATCGCCGGCTCCACGTCTTTCCATTCCGCCGCAGCCGCCAGGAAGAGAATATCGAACTGCTTGCGGTTCAGCGGCAGGGCTTCCACGGACTCGAAGAGGCCGCCGTTGAAGCGAAGGACGTGCTCGCGGAGGATGGGGGAGAAGCCGCCGGCGTCCATGGTTCTCCAAAGGGATTCGACCATCGGCTTGAAGTTGGGCAGGTCTTCGCGAAGACTGGCCAGGAGGTTGGAGAAACTGTCCGGAGGAAGCAGGTGAATGTCCTCGGCGAAGAACGTGAAGATACAGCGCATCAGGAAAGGGGTGACGGCTTCGACGGGGTAATCCTGTTCCAGCGACCGGGCAAGGTTGGCGAGGTGCCATGCGACGTCGCAGGTCACCCGGGCAGAGATGCGGCTGGGGTCGAGGGAGAGCGGGTCGAGCCAGATCGCGCGCAGGCGGTCGCGGATCATCTGAATTTCGAGGTGCTGAAGCAAGATGCGGTGGGTAAGCGAATCCGGGAAGGGAACATAAGCTTTCCCGGTGCCGGAGAAGTCGGCGAAGAGCTCTATGGAGTAGCCGACATCGACGACGACGAGGAAGGGCGGCCAGCCGTCGGATGCGGGGAGCGCTTTGGCGTATTGCTCGGCCTGGTTACGGGCGCGGAGCATGGCTTGGTCCCAGCCCGCCGTTCCGCGTACGGCAGTTCCGCGGCGGTGCGGTACTTCGAAGAGCAGGGATGGCTCGAGAGCTTCGCTGCCCTGCTTGGCCTCCAAAACAAAACAGCCGCGTTTATAAAGGTCGATGAATCCCGTACTGGTGAGGCCTGTGGGGTGACGGAACGTAACGGGCCGCTCGAAGACGTATTGGTTCTGGCTGCTCTCGGCGACGGCAGGGTCGGGCCGCGGGACGTCCAGGTAGTCGCACAGCTCGGAGAGGAAGAGTGCATAGTTCGCCCGTTCCGCGGCGGCCGAGTTGTGCCACCGGTCGATGAATTTGTTAGCCGGCATCGGAATTCAGATGGTCTCTGCTCAATGAGAGTGTAACCGGGCACACAGGATTCCGGGAAAGGACCGCGCAATTCGCATCTGCCCCACCGCCGCAAGATCTTCCTACATATACGCCGGTATCTGAATCCCCAGCACGCCCGCCGTCCGCTCCAATTGCTTGCGGAAGAAATCCGTCATCCACAGCAGAAAGACCTTCTTCTCGCGATCTTCCTCGTGAATAATCGAGTACTTCTGATAGAAGTTACTAAATGCCTGCGCCAGTTGGAACGCGTACCTCGCCACGTGCGCCGGCTCTCCCGAAGTTACCGCATTCTCTACCGCCGCGTCCGCCTTCGATGCCGCCAGCAAAACCTGCCAGAAATCTTCGAACTGCAATTGCCGCGCCAACGCTTCGGCGTTCAACTCCGCGGCGAAATCCGGGACGCGCTCGCCACGCTCTTCCAGCTTGCGCAGAATATTGCGCGCGCGCACCGCGGAGTATTGCACGTACGGGCCGGTCTCGCCCTCAAAGCTGAGCGCCTCCTGCAAGTCGAACGCGATCACCGTATTGCGCGTGAACTTCAGTAAGAAATAACGCAGCGCGGCAATCGCGATCAGCGTCGCCACGGCGAGATTGTCCCCCAGGGTATTCTCGGCATGGCGGTCCACCACCTCTTGCAGGGCCTTCTCGACCAGGCCGTCCATCAGGTCGTCGGCCTTCACGCCGAGCCCCTTACGGCCCGAGACCTCCACATACGGCCGCTTGCGATCCTCTTCCGAGAGCGGAATCCCCAGGTCCGCGCAGCATCGCGGCGAGAGCGCCACCATCTCGTAATTGAAGTGTACCGACCGGTCGGCCTGCTCGTTGTACCCCAGCCCGCGCAGGCCGGCCACCACCACGTCCTGAAGATACGACTGGCGGGTGTCGATCACGTTGTACACGCGCGTGCCGTGTCCGAATTGCTGGCCCGATTCCGTTGGCTCATCCGTCGTGACCCACAGCACGCGGCCATCGGCATAGGTCTGCGCAGGTTTGTAGTAGAAGTCCTTACCCAGCAGTCCGAATTTCCAGAGCTGATACGCGATGTCCTTGCCGGTATAGACCACCGTACCGTCGGAACGCACAATCACCTTGCCGTCTTCCGAGAGGCCGGGCATCACCCAACAGCCGGCCTGCTTGCCTTCGGTCTCGAAATAGATGGCCTTGCGTTCTTTGAGAAGCTCGAAGGCCGCGGCCCAGAAATTGAGATGCAGAATCTCGCTCTCGCGTGGCAGCACGTCGTATTCCACGTCGAGGCGGAGCATGGTTTTCAGATGCGCCTGCACAATGGCGTCGGCCACCAGGTGCGCCAGTTCGGCCACCTCGCCTTCGCCGGCCTCGATGGCGTGCAGCGTGGCGGAGCGCCAGGCGAGGGCTTCGGGATGGTCCTTGTAGTAGCTCGAGGTACGGGCGTAGAGGTCCCAGCAGTAGTAGTCGAAACGCACGCCGGGGTCGGCCAGCATGGCGCGGACGTCCGCCGGCGTCAGATGTTCCAGATAGTGGAAGCCCACCACCACGTCGGCCACCTGCACGCCGGTATTGTCGATGTAGTTCTGCACTTCCACGCGATTGCCGCGCGCGCGCAACATGCGGACGAAAGTGTCGCCCAGCGTGGCGTTGCGCAGATGGCCGATGTGCGCCGCCTTGTTGGGATTGATATTGGTGTGCTCGACGATGATCTTCTCGCCTTCGCCCGCCGGACCGTCGGATTCTCCGCGGAGCAGCGCCGCCGCGTAAGCGCCGCGGTCGAGGCGAATGTTGATGTAGCCGTTGCCGGCCACTTCCATGGCTGCGACGCCGGGAACGGGGCCGATTTCGTCCACCAGTTCAGTGGCGATCTTGCGGGGCGCCTGGCGCAGTTGTTTAGCCAGTTGGAAGGCCGCGGGCACCGCCATCTCGCCGAAATCGCTCTGCCGCGGCTGCTCGACGGTCACCGCCAGATCGATGCCGTAGCGGATCTGAATATGCGCGTGGAAAGCGCTGGCCACTTGTTTTTCTATGGAATGGAACACGGGAACCCTGAGTATAACAAGCGCGTCCGGCGCGCCACCAGCGGCAACCCGGCTATAGCGAAGCCACTCGAGGCCATATTCGATACTGGTATTGGATATGGTATCTTGAGACGAGATGGAAGCAGCGCGCAAAATCACCGTCGAAGTGCCGCCGGCACTTCTCGAAAGGGCGCAACGCGCCAGTGGCAGTGGCATCACCCAGACCGTTCGCACCGGCCTGCAGTTGGTTGCCGCGTCGCAGGCCTATGCGCGGCTCCGCCAACTCCGGGGCAAAGTTCGTTTCACACGCACGTCAGCCGAGTTGAAGGCCGATCGATGATCGCGGTCGATACCAGCACCTGGATCGGGTTCTTCCAGGGAGATGGCGGCGAGGACACAGAACTGCTCGATCGGGCGCTTCAGGAGCGGCAAGTGCTGATGGCGCCCGTTGTGCTCACCGAAGTATTGAGCGACCCGAAACTGCCCGCTGATGTGTCACGGTCTCTTGCGGAGCTGCCGCTCATTGAGGTCGAACCGGGCTTTTGGCAGCGTGCCGGTGAGTTGCGCGCGAAAGTGCTGGCGAAACGCCGCAAGGCGCGTCTCGGCGACGCCCTCATCGCCCAAAGCTGTATCGATCGCGGGATTTCTCTGCTTACGCGGGACCGGGACTTTCGCGCCTTCGCCGATGCCGCCGGCCTCTCTCTTGTCATTGGGTCGGAAAGGGACTGAAGCGGGCTACGGGGCGAGCCCAACCATCCGGACTAAATCTCGTACTCCGGCGGCTTGCCGCGCCCGAATTCGATGTGATTCCAGATCCGCTCGTGGACGAAATACGCGCCGATCTTCAGCACCATGTCCAACGCGCCCGCTCCCAGCGACAGGCCGCCTTTGCCCGTCAGCAAAAAGAAAATCATCCCCGTGACGGCCGACCCCAACAAGCGGTAACTGACGGCTTTCGCGATGCTGCGGGCGTTGGATTCCATGCTGGAGTGCCTTTCAGAGCATTCTACCATATGCAGATAGACATTACGGTATTTGCGCCGTGCCGAAGTCTTCTTGCGTCAACCATTACAATGAAGTTATGCACTTCTCAGAGTCGATCTTCGCAACGCGCCTCCACATCGCTCGCGGCGACCTGGAGGGCTACCTCGCCGAAGCCCTCTCGCAGGGCGGCGATTATGCCGATCTTTACTTCGAATACCTGCTGACCAGCTCCATCGGCATCGACGAATCCATGGTCAAGAGCGCGGCGCAGGGTGTTTCGATGGGCGTTGGGGTTCGCGTCATCTCCGGGGAGCGCACCGGTTACGCTTACAGTGACGATCTTTCGCCCGAACGCGTCCGCAAGGCGGCGCGAGTGGCTGCCTGTATCGCCGCCGGGCCCAGCAAGGTGGCCAAGTTCGATCTGAGTGAAGCGTCGCGTCACAACCTCTACCCGGTGCTCCTGGCACCCACCGAGACCGCCTTTTCCGAGCGTGTGGAGCTGGTGAAGCGGGCAGACCGGGCGGCGCGCGCCTACGATCCGCGCATTTTCCAGGTGCAGGCAGTCTACGCCGATAATCTCCGCCACGTGATGGTGGCCACCAGCGAAGGCGTCCTCACGCTGGATCGCCAGCCGTTGGCGCGGCTCAGCGTTTCCGCCCTGGCCCGCCAGAACGGCGGCGCTCCGCAGCGCGGGCATGCCGGCGGCGGCGGGCGCGTGGAGCTCGATTTCTTCCTGAAGGACAAGCCGCCGGAGTACTTTGCCGCGGAGGCCGCGCGTGAAGCCATAGCCATGCTGGATTCCGTGGAAGCTCCGGCGGGCGAGATGACCGTGGTGCTCGGTCCCGGATGGCCGGGCATTCTGCTGCATGAAGCCGTGGGACATGGCCTCGAAGCCGATTTCAATCGCAAGGGCGTTTCCGCCTTCAGCGGGCGCGTGGGACAGAAAGTGGCCAGCGAATTGTGCACCGTGATCGACGACGGCACTATTAATAGCCGCCGCGGATCGCTCAACGTGGACGACGAAGGCCATGCTACGCAGCGCAACGTGCTGATCGAAAATGGCGTATTGCAAGGCTACCTGCAGGACAAGCTTTCGAGCACCCTGCTCCAAACGCCTTCCACCGGCAGCGGGCGGCGCGAGAGCTACGCGCACATCCCCATGCCGCGCATGACGAACACCTTCATGCTGGCCGGCGAAAGCGCGCCCGAAGACATCATTCGCTCGGTGCCCAAGGGCCTCTATTGCGCCAACTTCGGCGGTGGCCAAGTGGACATCACCAGCGGCAACTTCGTCTTCTCGGCGTCGGAGAGCTATCTCATTGAGGACGGCAAGCTTACCCGCCCGGTGCGCAACGCCACTCTGATCGGCAACGGTCCCGAAGCTTTGAAATATGTCAGTATGGTGGGCAACGATTTGAAGCTCGACGAAGGCATCGGCGTGTGCGGCAAAGAGGGGCAGAGCGTTCCGGTGGGCGTGGGCATTCCCACTATCAAGATCGACCGCATGACCGTGGGCGGCACCGCATAAAGCTCCATCTTGACACATCAAGAACCATCATGATATCCTGAAAATGCAGTCAGGGAGCCCGTCATGACTAAGACCCGCGAGAAATTCGCCACGCAGATCAATTCCGATATCCTGGTGACCGTGCGCATTCTGGCGGAGAAGGAAGGCCGGCAGATTCAGGCGCTGGTGGAAGAGGCTCTCGCCGATCTGATCGAAAAGCGGAAGCGCTCGACGCCACGCCCCCACGTGATGGCCGCGTACGCCGCCAGCCACAAAGAATACGGTCCCGTCTACAAGAAGCTCGCTGAGTGACCGATTATCTCACCACGGTCGAAGTGCTGGCCATGCATACCGACCAGCTTGAGCGGTATGGCGGCGGCGAAGGTGTGAGGGATTACGGCCTGTTGGAATCCGCGCTTTACCGGCCGCAGACCGGATATTACGCCGACCTGATGGAGGAAGCCGCCGCGCTGTGGGAGAGCCTCTCGCAGAATCATCCTTTTATCGATGGCAACAAGCGGACGGCTTTCGCGGCGACGTACACCTTTCTCGCCATCAACGGCGCGCGTCTCACGGCGGACGCCCGGGAAACGTGCATTTTCGTGATGGCTCTTTATCAGGCGGACCAGTTCAGCTTCGACAAGCTGGTCCCGTGGCTACGCGAACATGTGACGGGCGTGACGTAGATTAAGACTCGCCTGGCCCCCCCCTCGGCTCAATTTGTGGTAAGCCCGCAGGTGGGGCAGGCGGTGCTCGCCTGCCCGCCCGTCCTCGCTGAACCAAGCCCGCTGCCGGAACAGGATAGACGGCAGGAGAGCACCGCCTTGCCTTTTTCGGCCACACCCACGTCCAGGGCGGCTTCATCTGGAATCACTCGCGGGTGGAAATCATCGGGCGCGTGTCGGCGCGCAGCGGCAGGGAGATCCTGGATATCGACCCCGACTGCGCTTATCTGATCAATCCCGTCTCGGTAGGCCAACCGCACAAAGGAAGATCCGCGACGCCGGGCTGCCGTCCATTCTGGCGGACCGTTTGACAGTGGGACGCTGATCCCGGAGCCGGCTATTTCGGGCTATTTCGGGGACAGGCTACATAACCTCGAAATACAAATCGGTGAGCGCACGGAGTTTCGAGGTTATGTAGCCTGTCCCCGAAATAGCGGCCCCCACCGAGCAAGGAAATGGGGCAGCCCATTTTCCCAAGCCACCCGAAATTTCGGGGCCTGCCGCACCCGCATGCTATGCTGAACGCAAATGGGAGTGACCCTTTTGACCGAAAATCACCTGCTGGAACTGGCGAACGACGTCGTGAAGCGTGCGCTGACCGCTGGCGCTACCGATGCGGAATGCACCATCGCCGAGGGCGAGGAGTTCACCGCCAACGTGCGCATGCGCGAGTTGGAGAATCTGACGGAAGCCGGCTCGCGCGGCGCTGGCCTCCGCATTCTAGTGGGCTGCCGGACCGGCGCGTCCTACACCTCGGACCTTTCGCCGGAGGGCATCGAAAAGCTGGTCCATTCCGCCGTGGAACTGGCCGATATCACTACCGAGGATCCCCACGCCGGCCTGCCGGAGCGCGAGGAACTGGGCTCTATCGGCGATTTGCAGCTCTATTCGGAGGACGTCGAGGGCCTGGAGACCAGCGTCAAAGTGGACCTGGCCAAGCGCGCCGAGGAAGCCGCGCTTTCCTTCGACCCGCGCATCTCGAACTCCGAGGGCGCGACCTTCGGCACGCACCTGGGGCGGCAGATCTTCGCCAACTCGCGGGGTTTCGCGGGCCAATACCGGTCGAGCTATTGCGCCCTGGGGGTGGCCCCCGTAGCGCGCTCGGGCGACTCCATGGAGCGCGATTCCTGGGACACTCTTTCGCGCCGGTTCGGCGATCTGGAAACGCCGGAATCGGTGGGCCGCATAGCCGCGCAGCGCGCTTTGCGGCGCCTGAACGCAGTCAAAGTGGACACCCAGAAGGTGCCGGTGGTATTCGAACCGCGCACCGCCCGCAGCCTGCTGGACCACCTCTTCGACGCTGTCCACGGCATGTCCATCTACCGGCACGAATCTTTTCTAACCGGCATGCTGGGCCAGAAAGTGGCCGCCGAAAGCGTCACCGTGATCGACGATGCCACCATTCCCGGTCTGTTCGGCTCTTCGCCCTTCGACGATGAAGGCGTGCCCTCGCGGCGCACCGTGGTGATCGAACGGGGCGTGCTGAAGAACTACCTGCTGAACACCTACGCGGCGCGCAAGCTGGGGCTGAAGACCACCGGCAACGCTTCGCGCGGTCTCACCGGGAATGCGGGCATCGGCCACGGGAACTTTTACCTGGAAAAGGGAGTCCAAACGCCAGAGCGGATCGTGGCCGGAATCTCCAACGGATTCTACGTGACCGAACTGATGGGCTTCGGCGTGAACGTGGTGACCGGCGATTATTCGCGCGGCGCCGCGGGGTTGTGGATCCGCGACGGGGAACTGGCATACGCAGTTTCCGAAGTCACCATTGCCGGCAATCTGAAGGAAATGTTGTTGGGATTGGAAGCCTTGGGCACGGACCTGGACTTCCGCCGGTCGATGGCTGCGCCTACAATCAAGATAGGAGAAATGACCGTTGGTGGCAGGTAATTTGGCGGTACAACCTAAAAAGCGGTTCACCATTCCACCGATGGCGATTGTCGCCGGCATCGTCGTGTTGGTGGGGTTGGGTGGATTCTGGTATCTGGATCGCGCGTCCAGACAGGCGCCTCCGGGGCCCGCTCCTCCGACGGCCGAAGCCCGGGCCTACGCCAAGAATCTGCACTTCGTGGCCGCGGATGGCGTAACACTCGAAAACCCCGTGATGGAATCGCACGAAAGCTACCTCAAACAGTCCATCGTGGAGATCAGCGGTAATCTGCTGAACGGCGGAGACCGCGCGCTCAATTCCGTGAAAGTCACATGGCTCTTCAAGGAACCGGGGGCGGTAATGCCCGATGGCCAACTCTACCAGGAGACCATCTGGCGCGAGCCCACTTTTCTGGTGACCAGGGCCGCCGGCGGGCTGGCGCCGGGACAGGTACGGCCGTTCAAAGTATCGTTCGACAACATTCCGGATAGCTGGAACCAGGCCATGCCCAGCCTGGTGATCGCCGCCATCGAGTTTAAGTAGGAATTCCGGCCGCGGCTAATAATTCTTACTTCGCCTGCTTCTTCAACTTCATCTCGCCGCCGAAATCCATGCCCGCATCATTGGTCATAGTCAGCGTGATCTCATCGCCTTTGATGGTTCCTTTACTGGAGAACGTGGCGGTGTTGCCGCCCATGTCGACTTTCACCGCAAAGGAAATCTTTTCGCCGTCGAGCTTGCAATCGATCAGCGGCAGAGGCTCGCCTTGCGGAGTGACAACCGTGCCGGTGAACTTGTCGCCGTCTTGTTTGAAGGTGTAGGTGAGCGAAAAATCGCCATTCCCTCCGGAAATCGCACCGGTCCAGGTACCCGTAATGTCAGCCGCCCAGGCGGCTACCGCCAGCAGGCCAAGAAGGGCGATAAGAATCGCGAATCTGCGTCTTTGCATGGACTGATTGTACCGTCTGCCATTCGGGTACGCTAGTCTGGAACTATGCGGAAAGGCATTTTGGATAGCTGGCGCCGGCTGGGCCGGATCGGGCAGGCCTTTATCCTGGTCACGGTGGCCTTTCTGCTGCTGTACTTCCTGCACGCGGGCATGGCTCTGCAGATCGCCGCGGGGCTGCTGGTCGGTATCTTCGGGATTATCACCGCGTACCAATTGGCTCGCCGGGTGGCGCGAAAAGCCATCTGGCGTCTGCGCAACCGCTTAATTGTGGCGTACCTCTTTATCGCGGTGGTGCCCATTGTCCTGATCCTGGTGCTGGTAGTCTTCGCGGGAAAGGGCATCATCGGCCAGGTTGCGGTCTATCTGGTGGACACCGAGTTGTCGCGCCGCGAGACCAACCTCCAGCGCGAGGTTTCGGGGCTTGTGCGCCTCCCCCCGGATAATCCGCAAGGCTACATTCAGCGCTTCATTCAGAGCCGCAACCAACTCCCCAACACCGAACTGGTGATGACCGGCACGAAGGAAGCGCGCTATCCACCCGACAGCAAGCTGGAACTGCCGGAAGTGTGGGAATCGGGCGGCGAGCAGCACATCTCCGGTCTCATCGTGAGGCAGGACGGTGACCAGCCTCATCTTTACGTGTGGGCCTTCGCGGCGCATGAAGGAAACCGGGCCGTGGCGCTGGCGCCGGTCACGCACGAACTGCTCGCCGGCCTGGTTCCCAAGCTGGGCGACGTGAATTATACGCCGGTGATGGGCCACATTCAGAAATCCCACGTGCCGCTGGCGGCCAACCTGTTCGATTTCTCCGTGACGGGCGTGGTGTTCCCCGTGACCGTTCCCACATGGGAATCGCCGGAAGATTTCTACGACCTCTACCTGACCGTCGATACGCGTCTTTCAGCGGTCTTGGCCATTCTGTTCGGACAGAAGAATACCGGCTTCGACCGCAAGTATTCCTGGGGCGATATTGCGCTGGCGGCGTTCCTCCTGGTGTCGATCCTGTTCCTGCTGTTGGAGCTGATTTCGCTGGTGGCCGGCGTTCAGCTCAGCCGCTCCATCACCGGCGCGGTCCACGAAATGTACGAGGGCACGCTGCACGTCAAAGACGGCGATTTCTCCTATCGCGTGCCGGTGAAAGGCAGCGATCAACTGGCCGAACTGACCACCTCCTTCAATACCATGACGGCCAACCTGGGCCGCCTGATCGTAGTGGCCAAAGAGAAGGAGCGGCTGGAATCGGAGCTGACCATCGCCCGCGAAGTCCAGGACCAGCTCTTCCCCAAGGACGTACCCTTCACCAAGACGCTGGAGTTGAAGGGCGTCTGCCATCCGGCGCGCATGGTCTCCGGCGACTATTACGACTTCATGGCGCTGCCGCACGACTCCCTGGCCTTCGCCATCGGCGATGTGGCGGGGAAAGGAATTTCGGCAGCCCTGCTGATGGCCACCATTCAGTCCACCATGCGCACGCAGATCAACACCGCCACCGCCAACGGCAACGGCAGCTATAAACAGCCTTCGACGGCCTTCATGGTGAGCAATCTGAACCGGCAACTGTACGCCAATACCGCGCCCGAAAAATACGCCACCTTCTATTTCGCCATGTATGACGAGGCGCAGCACGCCCTCACCTACACTAACGCCGGCCACCTCTCCCCCATGCTGGTGCGCGACGGCAATGTGAGTCTGCTGGAACCTACCGGCACCGTGGTGGGTGCATTCCCGTTCGCCGTGTACGAAGAGCGGACCGTGAAGCTGGAACACGGCGACATGCTGGTGGCCTATACCGACGGCCTGGTGGAACCGGAAAACGCCTACGGTGAAATGTACGGCGAGGAGCGCCTGACGGAATTGCTGATCAAGTACACGCGCGCCGATTCCTCCGAGATTATCGCGCGCGCCATGGAGGCGGTGGTGCAATGGACCGGCTCCTCGGAACTGCAGGATGACATGACCATGGTGGTGGCGAGGCGCATATGAAAGTCCTGACGGCGGCCCGGATGCGCGAGGTGGACCGGCGGACCATCGAAATGGGGATCCCCGGCATCGTCCTCATGGAGAATGCGGCGCTCCGCGTGGTGGAGTTTCTGGCGGAACATTGCGCGCCGCTCGCGGGGCAGCGCATTACGGTGCTATGCGGCAAAGGGAACAACGGCGGCGACGGGCTGGCCATCGCGCGCCAGATCTTCACGCGATTCCATCCGCGCGCGCTTCACGTGGTGCTGCTCGCGGCCCCCGAAGATTTGCGCGGCGACGCGGCGGCCAACTACAAGATGCTCGCGGCGTGCGGCTGCCCCGTGGCTGGCGAGATTCCCGCCGAGGCGCGCAATGCCACCCTGGTGGTGGATGCGCTGCTGGGCACGGGCGTGGCGGGCGCGGCCTCCGGGCGTATGCTGGAGGCCATTCGCGAGATCAACCGCGGCTTTCCGCTAGCCCAGGTGATGGCCGTCGATATCCCCTCCGGCATGGTGGCCGATGCGGGCGAGCCGGTGGGCGAATTTGCGCGCGCCGATTACACCGTCACGTTCACCGCGCCCAAACCGGCTCACGTGCTGCCACCCAACTGCGACCGCATGGGCAAATTAGCCGTGGGCGTTATCGGCAGCCCGTCGTCTCTCTATGAAGAGGTGTGGCTCTCGCTGATTGAGCCGGCGATGTTCCAGCCGCTGCTCGGGCCCCGGCCGCGCAGCGGGCATAAAGGAACCTTCGGGCATGTGCTGATCGTGGCCGGTTCGCGCGGGAAGACCGGCGCGGCAGCCATGAGCGGCCTGGGCGCGCTGCGGGCGGGCGCGGGGCTGGTCACAGTGGCGTCGGCTTCCAGCGCCATCGCCGAAATCGGCGCCCACGCGCCCGAGTTGATGACTGAGCCGCTGGCGCAAACGCCCATGGGCTCCATCGCGCTGAATGCCGGGCTGGAGGAGCTGGCGGAAGGCAAAACGGTGATCGCCATGGGGCCGGGATTGGGCCGCCATGCCGATATCGACATGCTGGTGGCCAGCGCCGTCGAGAGCTTCCCGCAGCCCATGGTGCTGGATGCCGACGCCCTGATCGGGCAGTTGGCGGGTACCGGCGGCCGGGTCCGCGTGCTGACCCCGCACCCCGGCGAAATGGCCCGCCTGACCGGCAAAACCATCGCGGAAGTGCAGCAGGATCGCGTGGGCACGGCGCGCGCATTCGCCATGTCCCGCGCCGTCATCCTGGTGCTCAAGGGCGAGCGCACGGTGCTGGCATTCCCCGACGGCCGCGTATGGATCAACCCCACCGGCACGCCGGCGATGGGCACGGGAGGCAGCGGCGACATCCTCACCGGCATGATTTCGGGCTTCCTGGCGCAATTTCCGAAGCAGCCGGAGGAAGCCGTGGCGGCCGCGGTCTATCTGCATGGACTGGCTGGCGAGATCGGCGCGCGCGCCGTGGGCGAAAAGTCTCTCATCGCCACGGACATCCTGAAATATCTTCCGGACGCCATCTCGTTCGCGGCGGCACTGGCCGGTCCCGGGGAGGCTGCGAACTCGACTCTCCCGGAGAGCGGCACTGAGCGTCCGGGAGCGCCGCGATGAGTTTCCGGTTAACCCCGTTCTTGTGGCGCAGGCACTGCCGGGGAATCGGACTGAGCCACCGCTCCGTACAAACAAGTTTAGCCACGGATGAACACCGATGAACACAGATAAGAAAAACTCTTCTTTTTTGGTCTTATCTGTGTTCATCCGTGTTCATCCGTGGCCAATAATGTCTTTGCCCGGACTCGAAGAGATCTCTCTCATTCCGGCAGGCGTCCCGGAGCGCCGGGGGTGTCCTCTGGGAGTTCGGAGTGTCTGCCCCACCTCAAGCCAGTGGAAGATCGTTTGATGGCGGCGGCGACCACTTATCGCACCGCCTCTGAGGCGGAGACCATTGCGCTGGGGGAACGGCTGGCGCGCGAGCTGCCGCCGCGGGGCGTGGTGTTGCTGATCGGCAATCTGGGGGCGGGGAAGACTACCCTGGCGAAGGGGATCGTGAACGGGCTGGGCGCGGCCGCGGCGGATGAGGTCTCGAGCCCCACCTTCATGCTGATTCACGAATACGGCGAGGGCCGCGTCTACCATGTGGACCTCTACCGCCTGGACGATCCGCGCGAAGTGGCCACCCTGGGGCTGGATGAGATCTTCGAACGCGACGCGCTGGTGCTGATCGAGTGGGGCGAGCGATTTCCGCGGCTGCTCCCGGCGGAGCGGACCGAGATCCGCATCCGGCCCCTGGCGGACGAGGAAAGGGAAATCGAAGTCACACGGCTTCGAGGAAGGGACTGATTCATGAACAATAAACAACCGTGGGCCCTGATCCTGGGCGCGAGCAGCGGGTTTGGGGAAGCCACGGCGCTGGAGCTGGCGCGCGCCGGCATGAACATTTTCGGCGTCCACATGGACCGCCGCGATAAGCTGCAGCGAGTGGAGGAATTGCAGGAGAAAATCCACCAGTATGGCCGCGAGTCGCACTTCGTCAACGGCAATGCCGCGCTCGACGACCATCGCAAAGAATGCGTGGCGGAACTGACGCGCCGCATGGCTGAGCCGCCGGGCACGTTGCGCGTGTTGATGCACTCGCTGGCCTTCGGCTCGCTCAAGCCACTGGTGGGGGCGGAGGAAGTGGTATCGCGCCACCAACTGGAACTGACGGCCGACGTGATGGGCAACTCGCTGGTCTACTGGGTGCAGGAATGTCTGTGGGCGGGGCTGTTCGACCGCGGCGCGCGCATCTTCGCCATGACCAGCATCGGCGGCGTGCGCGCGGTGCCGCAGTACGGGCCGGTAAGCGCCGCCAAGGCGACGCTGGAAGCGCACATCCGGCAGCTCGCCGTGGAACTGGCGCCGGCCGGAATCACCGCCAACGCGATCCTGGCGGGCGTCACCGATACCAACGCGCTGCGGCAGATTCCAGGGTACGAGAAAATCATGGAAACGGCGCGCCTTCGCAATCCCAGCCGCCGCCTGACGCAGCCCGAGGACGTGGCGCGCTCCATCGCCGTGTTGTGCCATCCGGCCACGTACTGGCTCACCGGCAATATCCTGCATGTGGATGGCGGGGAGAATATCGTAGGATAAACGCATGACGGAAGACGACGGACTGGATTGCCTCGAGCTGCTGGAGGAGACGCCCGCGATTCTGCGCGGCCTGATGCGCGAGCTGTCGCATGACGATGCGCACTGGAAGCCGGCGCCGGACCGCTTCTCGGTGGCCGAAGTGCTGGCGCACCTTTCACACTCCGAAGGCCACTGCTATCGCCTGCGCGTGGACCGCTTCCTGAGTGAAGAGCTGCCGGAGTTCGAGCCGGACGATGCGCAGATGTATCCGGATGTCTATCGTGAGGCCGACGCGGAGGACTCCTTCGACCATTTCGAAGAGCAGCGCGAGACCAACGTGGAGTATTTGCGCGGGTTGCCGCGGAGTGCGGGCGGCCGTCGCGCGAGCGACCGCGAGGCGGGCGAAATCACCCTGCAGCAGATGCTGCACGAGTGGGCCATGCACGACCTGGGACACATCCGTCAGGTGGCCGAGCTGGTGCGCGCGCGCAAGCATTGGCAGGCTGCCGGGCGGCTGGGTGAGGGGTACCGTTTGCGGCCGTAGGGGGGGCCCGCCTCATGTCGCCCCGCAGTTTCTGCCTGGCGGGGAAAATGGGCTGAGCCAATTCCCTTCGATGGCGAGAGCTTCGCAGGTGGGGCAGGCGGTGCTCGCCTGCCCTCGATCCTATTCGAGCAGCGGGCCTAATTCGGCGCGGGCGGGCAGGCGAGCACCGCCTGCCCCACCTGCGGGCTCACTGCAAATTCCACGACATCAGCGGTTCTGAGACTCATCTCGATCCTCTTCGCGAGCGGCATCCACCGTCCCGGAGCGCCGAGATGAGTCTCAGAACTCCTGATGTCGTGGAATTAGGTTGAGCCGGGGGTGGGGCCAGGCTTCAGCCTTCCCCAGAGGGGACCCCGGACTTCAGTCCGCCCGCCGCAGGTCTCACATCGCTGGCAGGAGGGCGGGCTGAAGCCCGCCGCAGACTGAAG
>Ga0182030_10003917_pt1 | contig 31772 bp, 32 predicted proteins | sample 812S3MmetaG_FD_121299 | JGI IMG/M metagenome (GOLD analysis project Ga0182030, IMG submission 121299) | Permafrost microbial communities from Stordalen Mire, Sweden - 812S3M metaG (Illumina Assembly) | ecosystem: Environmental > Terrestrial > Soil > Wetlands > Permafrost | place: Sweden... | reverse complement strand
TTTTTGTCAGTAGGACAGGCCTCCCGGCCTGTCGCCGCGCCGAAGGCGCGACCGGGAAGAAAGAACCCAGAATGAAGGGCGCGCTTCGCACGGATTCTGACTGACTGCCCCCTGGCTTCCTCCTTCTGATTTCCTCCTTCTGACTTCTTTCTTCCAACTTCTCTCTTCCTTGTCATCACTCCGTAACTCACTTACTCCACCTTCTTACCCGCCGCCGTAGTAAACTTGCCTCGATGAATAATTTCACGTGGCAATGGACGCCAGGTAGCCGGGAAGATGTGAAGATACTCAAGCTGGCGGGCCCGTTCACGCTAGCCACCGTCTTTGATTTCCAGGCGGAGATTCGCAAGAATCCTCCTCGCGTTCTGATTATTGATCTCGCGAACGTCCCTTACATGGATTCCGCCGCCCTGGGTTCCATCCTCGGCTTGCACGTTTCCACCCAGAGGGACGGCAAATTTTACGCCCTGGTCTCTGTTTCGGATCGCTTGAAGACTCTCTTCAAAGTGGCCGGCGTGGATGAACTGCTGAGCGTCTATCCTTCCGCAGCCGAAGCCGAGTCTGAATTAGGAAAATAGCCGTGCCGGATCGGCCTTGCCGGACCCGCGCAGTGCGACTGGGGGCATCGTTGCAATGAGGGACTCGATCTCGCGCAAGGCCCTCCTTATCACTGCCGCCGCCGTAGCGCCCTTGCTCATCGCGGTCTTCTTCTGGGCTCCCAACATCCAGGTCCGCATCCTGTCCCTGGTGGTGGCGCTGGCCGGTGTGTCGCTGGCCTGTCTGGCTGCGCGCGCCCTCGCCCGCCGCATTCGCACGCTCTCCGGGTTTGTTGAAGGCATGCTCGATCCCACAGCCTCGCTGCAGCCGCTCCAGACCGGCGACGATGAGTTGGGAGAACTGGCCCGTTCTCTTTCCCGCATGGCGCCGCGCGTTGCCGAACTGGTCAACCGTCTCAGCATGGAACTCACGCGCCGCGAAGCGGTGCTGGCCAGTATGAACGAAGCTGTGCTGGCGGTGGACGCACAACTGAATGTCACGTTTTGCAATCATTCTTTCCAGCAGGCCGTCGGCGACCATCACATCCCAGAGGGCATACCGTTGATCCGCATTGTACGCGAGCCCGGGCTGTTTCGCGTCCTCAAGCATGTGGTGGACACCGGCGATACGGCTCGCGAACGGCTGCAGTTGTCGGCCGGTGAATCCCGCACGTTTGAAGTCCGCGCCGTGCCGCTGGCCAACAGCACTTCGCGCGGCGCCATCGCGATCCTGTACGACGTGACGCCGCAAGAACATCTGGAACGCGTGAAGCGCGACTTCATCGCCAACGTCTCCCACGAATTCCGCACGCCTCTGGCCACCATTCGCGGCTATGCCGAGACACTGCTCGATGGCGGCCTGGAGGACTATCAAAACCGCCGCAAGTTTGTCGAAATCATTCAGGCCAACGGAGTGCGGCTTAACAACATTGCTGCCGACCTGTTGACCCTCTCGGAGCTGGAAGCCGGCCGGCCGGAGCCGGAACCGGGGCCCATTGCTCTGAGCGACGCGGTGTATGGCGCCATTCACGCCGTGGAACCGGCGGCACGTTTGCGCGGCCTTACTCTCAGCGCCGGCGCCGTGCCGGACCTCATGATTCTGGGTTATGGAATCCGTTTCGAGCAGGCCCTGCTGAACCTGCTGGACAATGCGGTCAAATTCAATCGGGAGAACGGCGAAGTGCGCGTGGAAGTGCGCGCCGTGCCCGAAAACCGCGTCGAAATCTCCGTGGCCGATACCGGACTGGGCATTCCGCCCAAAGATCTGGCGCGTGTCTTCGAGCGCTTCTACCGCGTGGACAAGGCGCGCTCCCGCCAGGTGGGCGGCACCGGCCTCGGCCTTTCCATCGTCAAGCATGCCATCGAGCAAATGAACGGCGCCATTGCGGTCGAGAGCCGCCTGGGTGAAGGTACCCGCTTTACCATTACACTTCCGCAATTTGAAAACGGTAAGTGAGTCTTAATCATGCAGTCATCGTAAAGTAACATCGCTTCGCTAACCTCATGCCTTGGCAACTCAATTCCAGTTTTGCGGCGCGAGTTACACGTCTCTGCCGCGACGGCGCAATTCATCTACGTTTCAGGAAGGAACAATGACGAAATCACGTACCGCAGCATTCGCACTATCCCTCATGGCAATGGTGTTCCTCGGCACTGGCTTTGCCGCCGATCCGGCGGACAGCACCAAGGCCGCTGCCGATGTCGCCGCGCAGATTGCCGCGTTGAAGGCCCAGCTGGCGGCGCAGCAGAAGCAGATTGATCAGTTGCAGGCCGCCTTGCAAACAGAGATGAGGATGCTCGACCAGGCGGCCGCCAACACGGCTGCGCCGGTTGCTCCCGCTGCTGCTCCCTTGGGCGCTCCCACGCGCGCCGCCGGGCTGGGAGAAATGGCATCCACCACGCCGATGGTGCCGGCCGCTCCCGCCGCGGTTACTTCGCCCCGCATCTTCACGCCGCAAGCGGCGCCGCAAACGGCCGATGGCCAGGCGGCGTCGCCGCTGCAAGTCAAGATTGGCGACACCACCATTATGCCCGTCGGCTTCATGGATGCCACTGCCTACTGGCGCAGCACTGACGCCGGCGGCAGCATCGGCTCCAACTTCGGCAGCATTCCCTACAACAACGCCGCCACCTCGCACCTCTCCGAATTCCGCTTCAGTCCGCAGAACTCGCGCATCGGTTTCCGCGTGGATGGCAACTGGAAAGGAGCGCACTTCCTGGCTTACAACGAAATGGACTTCCTGGGTCAAAGCGGCGCCGTCAACCTGAGCGTCACCAATGGCGCTTTCGTCCCGCGCCTGCGTCTCTTCTGGGTGGATGTCCGCAAGGGCCAGTGGGAAATGCTGGCCGGCCAGAGCTGGAGTATGCTGACCCCCAACCGCAGCGGTATTTCCGCACTGCCGGGCGATGTCTTCTATTCGCAGGCCACCGACGTGAATTACGTGGCCGGCTTGACCTGGACGCGCCAGCCGGGCGTTCGCTTCCTTTATCATCCCAGCGATCAGGTGACCCTTGGTCTCTCGCTGGAGAACCCCGATGCGTATGTCGGTGGCTCAGGGGGCGGTCCCTCGATCACCTTCCCCAGCGCACTGAGCAGCCTGGCAGGCACCCAGTTGGATAACGCCACGAACGTTCAAACCACGCCCAACCTGCATCCCGACATCATTGTGAAGGCTGCGTTTGATCCCAGTTCGCACGTGCACTTTGAGTTCGCGGGAATTGAACGGACCTTCAAACTCTGGAACACCACCACCGGCACACCGACTTCCGGCGAAACCTCCACGAAAGTCGGCGGCGGCGGCGCCTTCAACGGCAACTTCGAGATCTTCCCCAAGTTCCGCCTGGTGACCAACAACTACTGGAGCGACGGCGGAGGCCGCTATCTGTTCGGCCAGGCGCCCGACCTGATTGTGCGGTCCGATGGCAGCATCAGCCCGATTCACTCCGGCGGTTTCGTCGAAGGTTTTGAAGCTACCGTGAACAAGACCCTCCTCTACGGCTACTACAGCGCCATCTATATTGGCCGCGACACCGCTCTCGACGCCAACGGCACATCGCTGATCGGTTACGGTTACCATGGCTCCGCCAACAGCCAGAACAAGGACGTCCAGGAAATTACTTTCGGCTTCAACCAGACGCTATGGAAAGACGCGAAGTACGGGGCGCTCAACTTAATGGGTCAATATGAGTACCTGCTGCGCTCTCCGTGGTACTGGGCCGCCGGCGTGGCGGGTGGTAAGAATACTCACGATGACACCATCTACCTCAATTTGCGCTATTCCCTTCCAGGTGGCGTGCCGAGCATGAAGTAAGACACGGCCCGAGTCAACATTTCACCGAACCGTAACATAAATTAACGGAACTGTAACTTGCGGGTGAGAAGATTATGGGGAAGACAAACATGAAGAAGATTTCTCTGTCTCTGGTTTGCATGCTGATAGGAGGCGCCACCGTCGCGATGGCGCAGAAAATCAACGCAGCCGGTGCTACGTTTCCGGCGGCCATCTACCAGAAATGGTTCGAGGAATTCCATAAGCTGAATTCCGCAATCGAGATCAATTATCAATCCATCGGCTCAGGCGGCGGTATCGCCCAACTAACCGGCGGCACGGTGGACTTCGGGGCGTCGGACATGCCAATGACCGATGACCAGCTTTCGAAGCTGAAGGTGAAGGCGTTTCATTTTCCGACGGTGTTGGGAGCGGTGGTTCCGACTTACAACGTCGCGGGAGTTGCGACGGATCTCAAGTTCACTCCGGAAACTCTCTCCGGCATCTTCCTTGGCAAGATCACCAAGTGGAATGACCCGAGCCTTGTGAAGGACAACCCCGGCATCAAGCTCCCGAAGAACGACATCGTCGTAGTGCACCGTTCGGATGGCAGCGGAACCACTTTTGTGTGGACCGATTACTTGTCCAAAATCAGTCCGGAATGGAAGGCCAAAGTGGGGGCGAACACCTCGGTGAGCTGGCCCGTTGGTTTGGGCGGCAAAGGAAACGAGGGAGTAGCGGGCTTGGTAAAGCAGACGCCGGATTCGATCGGCTATGTGGAACTGGTCTGGGCGGCGCAGAACAAGATGACCGTTGGCCTGGTGAAGAACTCGTCAGGCGCCTTCATCAAAGCCGACGTCGAGTCCGTGACCGACGCCGCGGCCGGTGCTGCCAAAGAGATCCCGGCCGATTTTCGCATCTCGATTACCAACGCTCCGGGAAAGAATGCCTTCCCCATCTCCAGCTTCACGTACCTGCTGATCCCGAGCACGATCCCGGATGCCGGGAAGAGTAAGGCGATTGTTGCATTCCTTCAGTGGATGTTGGCCGACGGCCAGAAATTCGCTCCCGGCCTCTACTATGCACCCCTGCCGAAGGAAGTGGTCGCTAAAGAGATCAAGCAGATTGCGCTGATCAACGCATCGGCCGCCGCCCAGCCGAAGGCGAAGACGAAGTAAAACGCTACGACAACCAGCATGACTACGCCGTTGGCGGTAGAAATTCCGGTGATCCGACGGAAAACCCAGACGGGCGACATCGTCGCCCGATGGGTTGTCACCGTGTTCGCGGCCAGTATTCTGCTGGTGACGATCTTGGTGGTTTACCAGCTTTGGGTCACGTCCGCGCCGTCCCGCCATAAGAGCGGCTTTGGATTCCTCATTTCCTCGCAATGGAACCCGGTGACCGAAGAATTCGGGGCTTTGCCCTTCATCTATGGCACCGTGGTCACCTCCGTTCTGGCACTCCTCATATCGATTCCACTAGGGCTTGGCGCCGCGATTTTTCTTGCGGAACTGGCGCCGGCACGCGTTTCCAATTCGCTTACCTTTCTGATAGAGCTTTTGGCGGCAATTCCCAGTGTCATTTATGGGCTGCTGGCGCTCTTTACGGTAGTTCCCTTGATGCGCCAGTATGGCGAGCCATTTCTAAAATCGACCCTGGGCTTCCTGCCTTTCTTCCAAGGCCCCGCGTACGGCGTGGGTTTTCTGACCGCTGGCATCGTCTTATCCTTCATGACTCTGCCGTTTATCATTTCGGTTTCGCGCGAGTCGCTTCTGGCCGTACCCAGGGAACAGCGGGAGGCAGCGCTGGCGTTAGGCGCCACACGCTGGGAAACCACCTGGCAGGTGGTGGTGCCCTGGGCCAGGCTGGGCATCTTCGGCTCCATTTTCCTCAGCCTCGCGCGGGCCTTGGGCGAGACTATGGCGGTCACCATGGTGATTGGGAACGATCCCAAGATCAGCGCCTCGCTTCTGGCCTCGGGTTATTCCATCGCTGCTGTGATCGCCAATGAATTCAGCGAAGCCACCGGAGCCGTTTACCCGGCGGCCCTGGTCGAGCTCGGATTGGTTCTGTTCTGTCTGACCATCATCATCAACGGGATGGCGCGCCTGATGATCATGGCGACTACAGGAAAGGGCACAAAACGGGCATGAGCAAGCGGCTGATCTGGCGCAAAGGTGTCAACGCGTTGATGTTGACGCTGACTGGCGTTTTCACGTTCATCGCTGTCGCAACGCTCTTCCTGATTTTGGGCTGCCTGATCTACAACGGAGCCAGTTCACTCAGCTGGAATTTCTTCACCAAGTTGCCGTTGTCCGCGGGGGAAGAAGGCGGCGGCATGGCCAACGCCATCGTGGGCAGTCTGGAAATCGTAGGTATGGCCGGCTTGATTGGGCTTCCCGTGGGTTTTCTGGCAGGGGTCTACCTGGCGGAATTCGAAGACAAAGTATTTGCGTCGCTGATTCGCTACGTGGCTGATCTGTTGAATGGAATTCCCTCTATCGTGGTGGGGCTCCTCGCCTGGAGTCTGGTGGTGGTACCGATGAAGCAGTTCTCGGCCGTCGCCGGTTCGATTGCCTTGAGCGTAATGTTGATTCCGGTGGTGGCCCGGCAAACGGAACAGTTTCTCCGCGAGGTCCCCAATTCCATTCGGGAAGCGGCCCTGGCCCTGGGCGCCAACAAATGGAAGATGATCGCCACTGTAGTGGTCCCTGCCGGCAGCAAGGGAATCCTGACGGGAATGATCCTCGGAATGGCGCGCATCGCGGGCGAGTCCGCACCTCTGCTGTTCACGGCCTTTAACAATCAGTTCTGGAACGGGGGGGTCACCCAGCCGACGGCCTCGCTGCCCGTGATGATCTACTTCCGCGCTCTTTCGGGGTACGAAGACTGGCATCGCCAGGCTTGGGCCGCGGGCCTTGTTTTGATCTCCGCGGTTCTAACCGCCAACATCCTGGCGCGCCTGGTTTTGGCAAGGGGGGTTTCCGTTCCACGTGGCTAGCATTCCGAAATCTATGAGCACCGCACCTGAATCCGCGTCACAGCCTAAGGAAAGCCAGGCTCAAAAGGCGGCTCCGTCGCCGGTTCCCACGCCCGATGCCGGCCTGAAGCTGCGCGCTACCAACGTCAACTTCTTTTACGGAGCATTCCAGGCGCTGCACGGCATTTCGCTGGACATGCTGACGAACCGCGTAACAGCCCTGATCGGCCCATCGGGCTGCGGTAAATCCACTTTCCTGCGGAATCTCAACCGCATCAATGACACCATCCGCAATTCACGCATGGAAGGCCAGATCCTGCTCGACAATGAGGACATCTCCGGGGTGGACGTCACCAACCTGCGCCGCCGCGTCGGCATGGTGTTCCAACGGCCCAATCCGTTTCCCAAATCGATCTTCGACAATATCGCCTACGGACTGCGCATCAACGGAATGGCCAGCCGCTCGGACCTGCGCGACAAGGTGGAGCGCAGCTTGCAGCGGGCAGCGCTGTGGAATGAGGTGAAAGATAAACTCCACGAATCGGCCTACGCGCTTTCCGGCGGCCAGCAGCAGCGCCTGTGCATCGCGCGCGCCCTGGCGGTCGATCCCGAGGTGCTGCTCTTAGACGAACCTTGTTCCGCGCTGGACCCGATTGCCACCGCCAAGATCGAAGAGCTGATGTTCACCCTGAAGGACCAGTGCACCATGGTGATTGTCACGCACAACATGCAGCAGGCCGCGCGCGTGGCGGATTTCACCGGCTTCTTCCTGATGGGGCGGTTGATCGAATACAACCTGACCGATGTGATCTTCCGGAATCCCGCGAAGAAAGAAACCGAAGATTACATCACCGGCCGGTTCGGTTAAACTCGCAGTAGCCGGCAGTCCTCAGTATCAAAGACAGAGCCGAAAGAAAGGAGGAAATGAATTGCGTCATTTTACGGTCGAACTGGAAGAGCTGAATCACAAGTTGCTGGAGATGGGCGGCATGGTGGAATCCGCTATTCACCGCAGCGTCCGTTCCCTGGTGGACCAGAACAAGGAACTGGCCGAGCAGGTGATTCGCGACGAACCAGCCATCAACAAAATGGAAATGCAGATTGACGGACTGGCCACACGCCTGCTGGCACTCAACCAGCCCGTGGCGCGCGACCTCCGTTTCCTCACTTCCGCCCTCAAGATCAACACCGATCTGGAACGGATCGGCGACCTGGCGCAACACATTGCGGAGAGGTCCTTATCGTTGATGCACCATCCACTGGTGAAGCCCATGACGGATATTCCGAAGATGGCGTCACTGGTGCAGTCGATGCTGCTGAAGTGCCTGGACGCGTTCGTCAACGGCGATACGGAGATGGCTCGCAACGTCTTGCTTTCGGATGACGAAGTGGACAACCTGCGCGATGCCGTTTACGCCGAACTGCTGGCGACGATGCAGCGCGATCCGGGTGTAGTGCCTGCGGCCGTCGACCTGATCTTCGTAGCCCGCAACCTGGAGCGCATTGGCGACCACGCCACGAACATCGCCGAAGACGTGGTCTTTCTGGTGAAAGGCATCGACGTGCGGCACCACGCGGAAGACGAGACCGACCTCAGCATGCCAAGGTAGGTTTCACCAGGAACTTTGGATTCAACGCGGAGGCGACGGAGGAGCGGAGAAAACCGAGGAAATGGAGAGCCGGTGCCGATCCCAGGGGCACGCGTTTTGGCTGTTTCTCCTATTTCTCCTGCTTTCTCCGCTCCTCGGCGCCTTCGCGTTGAAAAGCAGTTTCGTTATACGCAATCGCTCAGCGCCCCACGCACCAGGGCGGCCAGTGCTTCGATGAAGCGCGGGGAATCGTTCAGGCCGGGGGACATCCGGTAATCCTCAATGCCCAGGCCGTGTGCCTGTGCGCGATGCTCAATATCGATTTCATGCAGCGTCTCGACGTGGTCCGATACGAACGAGATCGGCACCACCAGGATCCGCTGCCGTTTCTCCGCCGCGAGACGCGCCACGGTTTCGTGCATGGAAGGACGCAGCCACTTCGACGCCCCCACCTTGCTCTGGTAACAGAGATGCCGGCGGCCCTGCCAGCCGCCGAGTTGCCACACCAGATCGGCCGTTCGCTCAATCTGCCGCTGATAGGGATCGCCCTTTTCAATCACGGCCAGCGGAACGCTGTGCGCGCTGAATACGAAATCGAACTCGCTGCTTCGCTCGCCGGCGAGCGCGATCTCCACGGCATCCACCACCGATTGCAGATAGGCCGGGTCTTCGTGAAACTGCTCCACCGCATGCACCCGCGGAGTCCAGCCGTTCGTGTGGAACTGCCGGCGCCATTCGTTGAGACTGCTTCCGGTGGTGGTGCGGGAGTATTGCGGATAGAGCGGCAGCAACACCACCTGTTCAGGAGCGTGCGGTTCCAGCAGCCGGATGGCTTCCTGCGTGAATGGCCGCCAGTAGCGCATAGCCACCACCACCCGCGCGTCGAATTCGGCTCCCAGCACGGCTTCCAGAGCCGCGGCCTGGCGGTTGGTGTGCTCCAGAATCGGGCTGCGGCCGCCGATGGCCGCGTAGTGGCCGGCCACATGACGCGCCCGCGTGACGGAGATCAATTTGGCCAGCGGCTGGCGGGCAATCCGCGCGAACGGAAAGTCGATGATATCCGGGTCGCAGAACAGGTTGTAAAGGAATGGCTCAATGCTTTCCAGCGAATCCGGCCCACCGAGTTGAAAAAGTACGACCCCTAATTTCAAAGCGTCTCCAGGCTCTGTGAGTTTACACTAATATTTTATGGGCTTTCGTCTCGCCTTCGGAATACTGGCGCTGGCCGCGGCGCTTCCCGCGCAGAGCGGTGTCAACGCAGGCTGCGCCTCCACGCCATCCTACTCGGCGTGCGAAGTGGTTTTCGAGCTGAGCGCCGCGGATGCGGCGGCGCATCGCAACCCGTACGCGTCGGTGGAGCTGCTGGTCACCTTCCGTTCGCCGCGGCAGCACTCCTACGCCCTGCCGGCTTTCTGGGACGGCGGCAACCGGCTGGTGGTTCGGTTCGCTCCCACTGAAGCAGGCACGTGGGACTACTTGATCGAAAGCAACATCGCCTCATGGAACCAGCAGCGCGGCAGCTTTTCCACGGTGTCTTCGGAATCCAAAGGATTCATTCACCCCGCCGCCACGCATCACTGGGAGTATACGGAAAAGGCCAACGGGCTGGACGTGGGCCACCTTTGGATGGGCGTGAACGAACCGCGCTTCGCGTTCATGGATGACGCCACGGCCCGCGCGGTGGCCGACGCACGGGCTGCGCAGAAGTTCACGCACGTGCGAGTGTCGCTCGCCGGCAGCGGCTCGGACGCCGCGGTGTTTCAGGGTCCGGACGTTCCCAATACGGCATTCTTCCACACCGTGGACCAGCGCATCCGCTATCTGAACCAGAAGGGAATGATCGCCGATCTGGTTCTATCTCACCGCCCGGCCGACCTGATCAAGTACCTGCCGTCACCGGATTCCCGGCGCCGCTTCATCCGCTATGTGGCGGCCCGGTACGCGGCGTTCCACGTCACCTGGCAGGCCGTCGACCAGTTCGAAGGCGATGCCGACGGCCGCGCACTGCTGAAGGAACTGGGAACCACGCTCAAACAATCGGACCCGTATCAGCATCCGCGCACGGCTGGCGCGCTTCTGACATCCGCGCCTCTGCTGGACGATCGCTGGATGGATTTCGTCTCCTACGGCACGGCCGACGACAATCTGGGCGCGGTGGAACACGAACTCTACGCCGTCCCGTTCGTCAACGCGAATTTCGGCCGCGAAGATAGCGGCGCGGGCAAGACCGGTCCGGGCGATCTGGACGCCGCCACGTTTCGCCACCGCTTGTGGAACGCCACTATGGACGGCCAGTACGTGACTTATGCCAACACCGGCTCCGGAACCCCATACTTGGATTCGCCCGGCGCCAAAGCGATGAGCGTCTGGTTCGACATTCTCTCCTCCACGCGGCACTGGGAGATGGAACCATACTTCGACATCGACAACGGGCGCGCGCTGGCGCTCGATGATACCGACTATCTGATATACATCGAGAAGCCGGGCCCGATTGAGTTGATTGTCGAGAAACACAGTTACGATATTCTCTGGATCAACCCGGCCAATGGCGAGACCGTTCGCAAGAAATGGTCGGGCGATCACTTCACCTCCGAACCACCCGACCGGTCGCACGACTGGATCCTGCGAGTGGTGCGGCCCAGCCGCCTGGAGAGCCTGAACAAATCCTTCAAGCTGGAATCGCGAATAGACCACGACGAGAATTACGCGCCAATTGCCCTGCAGGATATTGAAGCGAATAGCGCGAAGGTGCCGTTTGCGATTGAGCAGCCCTCGGGCGATCTGCCGATGCGCGCGCCAGTGACTTACTCCGCCAAATTGACGCGCGAAAGCCGCGCGACCCGGCTAATGCGCTGGCTTTGGATCGGCGACGTGGCGGCAGATGGGCAGGGCTTCCGCGTGCTGGCCACCAGCCAGAGCGGCACGCTGCGGCTGCCGGCGGATCTGGCGGCGCAGTTTCCCGCCATCATGCACCTGCGCCTCTACGGTATGAATGCCAACGGAAAAATTTACGAAGTGGATACGGGCTGCGGGTTGGTCCAGTGATGCCCTGCATCCTGGCCGTGGATACCACGCACGAATTCGGCAGCCTGGCGCTGGCCTGCGGCGGCGAACTGCTGGAAGAGCTGGCGCTGCATGCGCCGGCCGGCTTTGGCGCGGTGCTATACCAACACCTGGAAGCTCTGCTCAAGCGGCACGGCATGAGCATCGCCGCCATCGATTTTTTCGCCGCGGCGTCCGGGCCGGGTTCCTTCACCGGCGTGCGGGTGGGGCTGGCCTGCGTCAAGGGACTGGCGGAAGCGCTCGGCAAGCCGGCGGTGGCTGTCTCCAATCTGAAGGCGCTGTCCACTTTTGGATCGGCGCCGCTGCGGGCAGTCCTGCTGGATGCGCGGCGCGGTGAACTTTACGCCGCGGTCTATGATGCCGGCGCACAGTGCGTCTCACCCGAAACGGTCAGCAAATTTCCCGAGTGGTTGGCCGCGCTGCCGCCGGGCGAGGTGGAATTCATCTCGCAGGAATCGCTGCCGGTGCGGCCGATGTTGACCGGCACAGATTACGAATGCGCCCGCGTCACTACCGCTCCGAACTGCCTGGCGGCGGCGGTCGCGCGTCTGGCGTTGACCTCCGCGCCTTGCGACCCGGCAGCACTGGGCGCGAATTACGTACGCCGGGCGGACGCCGAATTGTCTTGGAAAGAGTGACCCCTACGGCGGCCCGAAATTGCCGATTTGTTCGTCAGGCCTTTTTCTTAAGGGCCGCCACGATGCGTTCGGGCGTCATGGGAAGCTGCAACATCCGCACCGACGCGGCGTCGTAAATGGCATTAGCGATTACGGCTCCCACTGTGATGATGGGCGGTTCGCCTCCGCCAAGCGGGGCGGCGCCGGGGTTGTCCATCAGAATGGTATCGATCTTGGGGATCCAGGAGAACCGCGGAATCTCATAGCTGCCGAAATTGCGGTCGAGGACTTCACCGTTATTGAAGTGCACTTCTTCGGTGAGCGCGTAGCCCAGGCCCATGGTCAGACAGCCTTCCATCTGCTGTCGCATGCCGTCTGGGTTGACCACCCAGCCCACATCCAGAGCGGACACGATTCGCTTTACCTGCACGTGGCCGGTGCTCCGATTGACGGAGACTTCCGCCATGGTGGCTACACAGGCGCCCGAGTAAACGCCACAGGCGACGCCAACGCCGCGGCCACTGGGGGCTTTGGCCGGCTTCCATCCGAACTGCTTGGCGGCGGCTTCCAGGACGCGGCGCATGCGGACGTCGGAAAGATGCTTGAGGCGGAACTCGAGCGGGTCGGCGCCGGCCTGGGCAGCCATCGAATCCATGTGGGATTCGCGCGCAAATGAGTTGGTATTCGCTGAAGGAGCGCGCCACGCTCCCACGCCGAAGGGATGCATACCGGGAGGATTGCCGCCCTGCCAGCCGCCCGCTGAAAGGGCGCGATGGTTGGGTATGTCGTAGAAGGTATCGGCCTCACGCTCTCCCGCGCCCACCACGTTGAAATCCCAGAAGGAAATTTTACCGTCGCGGGTCAGACCAGCTCGGATTTTGACGACGGCGGCGGGACGGAACGTATCGTAGAAGAATTCTTCGGCGCGATTCCAGATTACCTGGACGGGCTTGCCGGCGGCCTTGGCCAGACGGGCTGCTTCGACGGCCTGGGGGCCGTTGGATTTGCCGCCGAAACCGCCGCCCACATAGGGGGCGACGATGCGCACGTTCTGCTGGGTGAAGCCGAGAGCCTGCGCCACCTGCGGACGGATGGAGAACGGCGCCTGCGTGCTGACCCACACGGTGGCCTTGCCGTTTTCAATGCTGGCGGTAGCGGAATGCGTTTCGAGGGGCGCGTGCGCCACGTAACTGTTGAGATAGGTCATTTCGACAATCGTGGCGGCGGCCTTTTCTCCGGCGGCCATGTCGCCAACTGCGCCTGCGGGCCGGGACGGCGGCGCGGTTTTGAGAAGATGGTCGAAGATGGTCTGATCGTTGACGGAAGCGGGTGGTGGATCGAACTGCGCGTTGACCAGACCGAGCGCGCGATCGGCCAGGTCAGGCCGCTCATGCAATACCGCCAGCAGGTCGCCCTCGCGGACGATCTGGGCGCCGAACTTCTCGGCGGCTCCGGTATCCGCGGAGATTAATTTGGACCCGTGGGCCGGCGGCCTGACGACGCGGCCGTGGAGCAAGCCGGGGAGTGTAAAATCAGCCGCGTATTTTCCCTTGCCGGTGACCTTGTCGAGCGCGTCTTTGCGTGTGGCGGCATGAGCGGCGATAGTGAAATCTTTGACGGGCTTGAGCGGAACGTTGGCCAGGTGGCGTTCGATGCGTTTCCCTTCCACCAGTTCCGCGTAAGTAACGCGCTGGCCGGGTGCGGAGGCCACGGTTACAACTCCGGCGTGGACGCGCAGTTGATCGGCTGGCACGTGGAGTCGCTCGGCGGCCATTTGCAGCAGGACCGCGCGCGCCTCCGCGGCGGCCGCGCGCAGCGCGGGGCCGAAGATCGGCATGCACATAGAGCCGAAGGTGCCCATGTCGTACGGACACTGGTCGGTATCGCCCAGGACCACATCGACGGAGGAATAGTCGACGTCCAGTTCCTCGGCCAGCAGTTCGGCAAGTGCCGTCATGACGCCCTGCCCGAGTTCGACCTTGCCGGAGAAACAGCTGACGCGGCCATCGGCGCCGATGCGGAGATAGGCATTGAGATCCGCCGGCATGTTGACTCTTTGCGGAAGCCGCGCTGGCTCCTGCTCCTGGCAGGCGCGGACGCGGTCCACGCCAAAGAAGACGAAGAGGCCGGCGCCGGCTGCGGCCATGAAACCGCGGCGGCTCAGATTCAACTCAGTCTGGGTCACAGGGCGCCTGCCTTGACGCCGCGGGCCGCATCCTGAATGGCATCCACAATGCGCACGTGGGCGCCGCAGCGGCAGAGGTTATCGTCCATGTGTTGGACAATCTCATCATGGGTGGGCTGCGGACTCTTGAGGAGCAGCGCATAGGCGGTGAGAATCATTCCGGGAGTGCAGTAACCGCACTGGAACGCATGGTGTTCCAGGAAGGCCTGCTGGATAGCGTGCAGGCCATTCTGTCCCAGGCCTTCGATGGTGATGACCTGTCGGCCGGCGACATCTTTGACGGGTGTGGAGCAGGACCGCACGGCCTGCTTATCGACAATCACGGTGCAGGCGCCGCAGAGAGCTTCGCCACAGCCGAACTTGGTGCCGGTAAGGCCGAGGTCTGAGCGCAGCACCCACAAAAGAGCGCGCTCATCATCGACCTTCACACTGGCAGGCTTGCCGTTGAGTGTGAATGAAATGATCCGTTGCACAGAGATCCCCCTGGAAAATGCTGCCTAATCGAGTCTTAATATCTGATGATATTGTAGCCCAGTGCGCACGGGATCGGGGGTCTCGGGGGGACGCACCGAGGCCGGGCGCGTTGACCACAGCCCCGACGCTGCGTAGAATAGAGAAGAGGGGAGTTCTACCCAGCCAGCGCCATGAGAAACGACGTCACGATCCGAGCCCGGCATTCTGAAATCCTGCGGGCCATCGTGCGCGAGTACATCGAAACCGGCGAACCCGTTGGTTCGCAGACGCTTTCCCAACGTCGCGGACAGGCGCTCAGCCCGGCATCCATCCGCAACGCCATGGCGGAATTGGCCGATTTGGGCTATCTCTCACAACCCCACACTTCGGCCGGCCGCGTGCCCACCGAAAAGGCCTTTCGCTTCTATGTCGGTTCACTGACTGTGAGCCGCGTTACCGCCAGCGAGGCCGACCGGCTGCGCAATGAGTTCAGTGCGCTCGATACCGCGGGCGCCCGCGTGGAACATTCCAGCCATATCCTGATGGAACTCACCCGCAACGTGGGGATTGCAGCCGCTTTGCCCGCCCTGGCGCAGGAACTCGACCAGATCGAACTCGTCCCGCTGGCCGACCGGCGGGTGCTCATGATCCTGGTGACCCGCGACCACACGGTGCACAACCGCGTCGTCGCGCTGGATGTGCCCGCGTCGCCCGATGAGCTCGTCTCCATCCGCAATTATGTGAACCACAATTTCCGCGGATGGCAGTTGGGCGAAGCGCGCCGCGAACTGCTCAGCCGGATGCTCGAAGAGCGCGCCGCCTACGACGCCTTCACCAGCCAGATGCAAGTGCTGTGCCGCAAAGGCCTGTTGGAAGTGGAAAACGTTCCGGAAGTCCACATGGAAGGCGCCTCCAATCTGCTCGGGCTGGATCTGCACCTCACGCGCGAAAAAATGCGCACGCTGTTGCGCGCCCTGGAAGAGAAGAAGCGGCTGATTGAGCTGCTGGACCGTTTTCTGGAGCTGCCGCCCGGAGAACTGCAAGTGCACGTTGGCCTCGAAGCCGTCCATCCGGCCATGAAGGACCTGGCGCTTATCGGCATGAGCGTTCGTTTGGCCAGCGGTCTGCCGGCCAAAGTAGCTGTATTGGGGCCCATGCGGATGCGCTATGAGCAGGTGATGGCGGCCGTTCTGGAAACCAGCCGAGCTCTGGAGAGCGCGCAGTTTTAGTAGACCTACATTGGAAGCAGGCGAGTAAAACCGTGAGTACCCATAAGCACAACGAGAAACGTTCCGACGTGTCTGCCGAAGAAAATCTGCCGGTGGAAACGCCCGACGGGCAACTGGAAGCGCTCATCGCAGAGCGCGATCAACTGGCCATCGACAAGGCCGAACTGCAGGACCGCTTGCTCCGCGCCCGCGCTGAGTTCGACAACGCCAGGCGGCGCGCGGAGCGCGAACGGTCTGACTTTCTGCAGTACGCGGGCATGGAACTGGTGCGCGATCTGCTGCCCGTACTGGACGATTTCGAACGTGCCCTCAAAACCGAAACCGCCGACCGCCACTATGCTAAAGGCGTCGAATTGATCTATCAGCGTCTCGCGGAAGCCCTCAAAAAGATGGGGCTCGAGACCATCGAAACGGCCCGGCAAAAGTTCGATCCCAACCTTCACCAGGCGGTGGAGCGAGTGGAAACCGAAGAGGCCCAAGACCAGTCCATTCTGGGAGAGTTCCAGAGAGGATATAATTTCAAAGGCAAGCTTCTCAGACCCGCCATGGTTCGCGTGGCAGTAAAGCCGTAACACATTGAATCCCGTGTCTAAGCGAGACTATTACGAAGTGCTGGGTGTCGGCAGGGAAGCCGGCGATCAGGAAATCAAGGGCGCCTACCGCAAACTCGCGCTCAAGTTCCATCCCGACCGGAATCCTGACAACCCCGACGCCGAAGAGAATTTCAAGGAAGCCTCCGAAGCCTACGGCGTCCTGAGCGATGCGCAGAAGCGCGCGGCCTACGATCGTTATGGCCACGCGGGACTGCAGGGCGGAGCCGCAGCGGCCGGTTTCAACCCCGAGGCGTTTGCCGATTTCGGCGATATCCTGGGCAATTTCTTCGATCTGGGAGATCTGTTTGGAGGTGGCGGCGGCCGGCGCCGCAGCCGCGCGCAGCGCGGCGAAGACGTCCGCTACGATCTGGAACTCACTTTCGAAGAGGCCGTCTTCGGCATGCATGCCGATATTCAAGTCCCTCGCATGGACCGTTGCGACCGCTGCAACGCCACCGGTTCCGAACCCGGCAGCGGGCCCAGCCAGTGCCCCACTTGTCATGGCCGCGGTGAGGTCCTCTATCAACAGAGTTTTCTATCCATCCGGCGCACCTGCAGCACCTGCGGCGGTTCGGGCCAGGTGATCCGCAACCCCTGCAGCCAGTGCCGCGGCAATGGGTACCGGCAAGTCCAGCGCAAACTCAAAGTGACTGTGCCCGCGGGGGTGGATACCGACACGCGCATTCGCCTCGCGACCGAAGGCCAACCCGGAGCCAATGGCGGACCGTCCGGCGATCTCTACGTTTTCCTGAAGGTCAAGGAACATCCCTTTTTCGATCGCCAGGGACAGGATCTGCACTGCGCCATTCCCCTCAATCTCGCGCAGGCCGCGCTCGGCGCGGAAATCGAAGTTCCCACGCTCGAACAGCCGCACAAACTCAAGATTCCCGAAGGCACGCAGAACCGCGCGCAGTTCCGCATCCGCCACAAGGGTGTCCCAGTGGTGAACGGCAGCGGCCGCGGCGATCTCTACGTTCACGTTGACGTGCGGATTCCCACTCGCCTGACGCGCGACCAGCGGAAGCTGATGGAGCAGCTACGCGAAACTCTCCCCGTGGACAACGCACCCTCCGAAAAAGGCCTGTTCGATAAGGTCAAAGACTACTTCATGTAAGGCTGGCATGCTTTGAGCCGGTGCTGAAAATTCGGAGATCAAGGGATTGGCCGCCGATGAACGCCGATTAACGCAGATCAGGCAAATCATTTCAATCCGTGTTTATCGGCGTCCATCGGCGGCCCAATTCTGTTTTGCCTCTTTTCAGCAACCTCTTTTATGCTTGCCCATCTCGCACTAAGTGCTGGAACTTCCGGCATGAAGCGGCTCTACGGTCACTCATAGCACCACTTAGCCGGCTTTACTGTGAGAAATCGTCCATCTTAGCTCGCCCACTTACACATCGAACCCGGCGGATTCGTACTTTTGCTGGGCGGCATCGTAGGGTTGGCGGTGTATCGCCGCCGAGCATGGGCACTCGTTCGTTGAAGCCACCAGCCCGGGGGCCGGTCCCACATGGACTGCCGGGGCCGGCGGGCCGGACTGCCCGCCTCTATCCGGCGCCCACGCGGTGGAGCTTCATCAGGTTGGTCGTGCCGGGGCGTCCGACCGGCTGGCCCGCCAGAAAGACCACCAGTTCGTTGGGCCGCAGGTAGCCGCCATCCACCATCACGCGGTCCATCTGCGCCAGCATCTCGTCCGTGTTCGAAACGTCGGGCGCCAGAATCGGGATCACCCCATAGTTGATGGCAAGCTGGCGCGCTGTGGTGTCATGGGGCGTGATGGCGAAGATCCGCACCGGCGGGCGGTATCGAGAAACCAGCCGGGCGCTGGAGCCGGTGGAAGTGAATACCACGATGGCGCCGGCGCGGACATCGCGCGCGGCATGGTAGGCGGCGTCGGCCAGGATTTCAGCGTTGGTGGGCGTTGCGTTGTGCGGCGGGTCCTGGTACCCCTTACGGCGCAGGGAGGCTTCGGTCTCGCCGGCGATTCGACGGACGAACTGGACCGCTTCCACCGGATACTCGCCTATCGAGGTTTCCGCCGAGAGCATCACCGCATCGGTTCCGTCGTAAATGGCGTTGGCTACGTCGGAGACTTCGGCGCGGGTTGGCGTGGAGTGTTTGATCATGGATTCCAGCATCTGCGTCGCAGTGATGACGAACTTGCCCTTACGCCGGGCGCGGCGGATGATGGACTTCTGAATGCGCGGGACCCTCTCGAGCGAGAGTTCCACGCCGAGATCGCCGCGCGCCACCATCACGCCGTCGGTGACGTCAAGAATTTCCTCGATATTGTCCCAGCCTTCGGGCTTCTCGATCTTGGCGACGATGCTGACGGGCCGCCCGCCCAAGCGGTCGCGTAACTGCTTGACGTCGTCGGCGCTGCGGACGAAGGAGAGCGCGATGAGGTCGACGCCGGCATTGAGCCCGAAGTGGAGATCCGCCAGGTCCTTTTCGGTGAGGGACGGAATGCTCACCGGTACCCCTGGAAGGTTGATGCCTTTGTTGTCGGAAATCGGCCCGCCGGTGATCACTTCGGTGCAAACGGAAACCCCGTCGGCGGACGTGGCGCGGAGTTCCAGAGCGCCATCGGCAAGCAGGATACGGTCGCCTTCATGAACGTCCTTGGCGAAACGGGCGTATCCGGTGGAAGCGCGCTCGGCGGTGCCGAGCACTGTTTCGGTGGTGATGGTGAACGGGTCGCCCGCCACCAGCGTGCAGCCGCCCTCGGCAAAGCGGCCGAGGCGAATCTTGGGACCTTGCAGGTCGAGCAGAATCCCAGCATGAATACCGAGTTCCTTCGAAGTGGCTCGGACTGCCGCAATGCGCGCGGCGTGGTCGTCGGAGTTCCCGTGCGAGGCGTTGAGCCGGAAAATATTCGCCCCGTCGAGCAGCAGTCGTTTCAGAACATCGGAACCGTCGGTAGCTGGACCCAGTGTGGCGACAATCTTGGTGCTGATCGTGTGCATCTCTAGTCCTATTGTGACAGACCGGATGCCACCGCCCGTCAGAGGTAAGTATCGAGGTGGGAGACCTTCCCCACGGGTTGACCACCTCCGACGCTGACTTTCATTTTGCCTTTGGGCAGGTCGGCGGCCGGGACGGAGAAATCGACCTCGCCGGACTCGCCGGCGCGCAGGTGGACACGCTGGAATCCACGAAGTTCGCGCAGGGGGCTCTCCGGGCCGGCGGCGCCGCTGAGGTAGAGCTGGACCACTTCGTCGCCCTCGCGCAGGGACGAGTTCTTGACGCGGACCGTAACCCGCGCACCGCGTGGCGTCCGCTGGGCCGTCAGGGCGGAGTAATCGAACTTGGAATAGCTGAGGCCGAAGCCGAAGGCGAAAAGCGGATCGCCCTGGAAATAGCGGTAAGTGCGGCCCTTCATCGAATAATCCTCGAAGGGAGGCACTTGATCGACACCTCGGTAGAACGTCACCGGCAGGCGTCCCGCGGGGTTGTTGACACCCGCGAGGGTTTGGGCGATGGCAGTGCCGGCTTCTTCGCCTCCGTACCAGAGTTGCAGGACGGCGGCGGCGTGCTCAGCCGCGACATTGGCGGCGATGGCGCTGCCGCTGGTGAGTACCACGATGACCGGTTTGCCGACGGCGATGGCCGCCTCAACAAGGCGTTCCTGAGGAGCGGGTAGATTGAGATCGGTGCGGTCGCCGCCGGAGAAGCCTGGCACGTTGACCTGCATCTCCTCGCCTTCCAGATTGGGATTAAGTCCGACAAACGCCACAGTCACATCGGAGGCCTTGACGGCTTCCACGGCTTCCTGGAGAAGAGGTTGCTCGGGAGGCAGCCAAAGCAGTTGCGCGCCCGCTGCGGCTGGGTCGTGCGGCTTATACTCCACGCGCAGATGGTAGCTGCGGCCGGACAGGAGTTGCATGTGCGCGGGAGCGACGGATCCGCGGGGCTGCGTGCCGGGGGCCGAAGCTGCGGGCGCCGCTAACTCGCGGTCGTCGATGAAAACGCGGAGGTCGGAACCAAATCCGCCGCGGCCGGCGATGGCGTAATCGCCGGTAACGGTTGGCAGCAGAATCCCCGTCCAGCGCACCGCCGCTGCCGGCCGCGAAAAGGCGGCGGCCAGTTCCGCATCCACGATGCCGCTTTGTTGAAAGACGCGGGGCTCCACCCGCGCCAATTTCGGCTGGCCGGTTAAGGCGGCGTTGTCAAAGTACTCAGCCAGCAAACCGCTGCCCGCGCCGGACGGAATCACCAGGACCGTGGAGGGTACCAGGGCCTGGGCCTGGGGCGCGTAGGCTGCGCCCATCGCGAAATGGATTTCGGCCTTCTTGCCGAACTGCTGCTCCATGCCTTCAAGCGGCGTTACCTGCTTTTGAGAGAAGCCGTTGTAGTTGCCGAGGAGCGCGACCGGGTCGTCGGCGGAAGGCCCGATGACAGCGATCTTGCGGACGGAAGCTTTCAAAGGCAGCAGGCCGCCTTCATTCTTCAGCAGCACGATGGATTCGCGGGCCGCCTCGAGCGCGATCTTGCGGTGATCCGCCGAATCGTTTTCGCTGTACGGAATCTTTGAGAAGGGCACGCGGTCGGCAGGATCGAACATGCCGAGTTTGAAGCGCGCCACGAAAAGACGCTCTACCGAAGTATTGATCTCGGCTTCGGTGATGAGCCCGGATTTCACGGCATCGAGCAGGGAACGGTACTCCGTGCCGCACGTCAGATCGGTGCCGGCCTTGACGGCCAGGGCGGAAGCTTCGGCGGCGGCGGGCGCGTAATTGTGGGCGGTGTCCTTGTAGATGTCTTGGATGGCGCCGCAATCGCTGACCACGTAACCCTGGAAACCCCAGGCGCCACGCAGCTCCTTCTGAAGCAGATCCGTATTGGCGCAAGCGGGTACGTGGGCGACGCTATTGTATGCGCACATGATGGAATCCACGCGGCCTTCCACTACGGCAGCGCGGAATGCCGGCAGGTAGGTCTCGTTGAGATCGCGTTCGCTGGGGACGGCGTCGAACTTATGCCGCTCAGACTCCGGCCCGCTGTGGACGGCGTAGTGCTTGGCGGTGGCGATGGCCTTGAAGTACTTGGGATCGTCGCCCTGAAGGCCTCTGATGAAGGAGACGGCCAGCTGGCCGGTGAGGTAAGGATCCTCCCCGTAGGTTTCCTGGCCGCGGCCCCAGCGCGGATCGCGAAAGATATTGATATTGGGCGACCAGAACGTGAGCCCGAGATATTGCCGGTAGGTGTTGGTCCGGATGGCCTCGTTGTACTTGGCGCGGGCCTCCGTAGAGATGGCGGCGGCGACACGCTGCATCAAATCGGCATCCCAGGTGGCGGCGAGTCCGATGGCCTGCGGGAAGACTGTGGCTTCACCCCCGCGGGCCACGCCGTGGAGGGCTTCATTCCACCAGTTGTAAGCCGGAATGCCCAGCCGCTCGATGGCCGGAGCGGCGTTTTGCATTTGCAGGACTTTCTCTTCCAGGGTCATCTGTGCAACCAGATTGGCCGCACGTTGTTCGGCCGGAAGATCCGGGTTGCGGTAAGCGACGCCGCCGGTCTGTTGTCCGCATAAGATGGCGGCGAGGGCTATGAAGAGAATGCCGCAAGCCCATAAGGCACGTTGGTGCATCGGTGCTACTCCTGTTGGTCGAGTTCAGAGCTGTGCCGGATTCACCTAGCAATCCGTTGGGGAGTCCGGCCAGCTCCAGAACGGGGGAGCGAAAATACTTATGGTACAGCCTGGACGGGATGTGCGGAGGGGTGGGCCGCGGGGAATGGAGGAGAAGCGATTCTAGCGGGTGGCCGCCGGCTTCGGTGGCTCATGCAGCCATTGAATGACAGGTCGGCGTTTCTCAATGGCGCAGTCTCTCAGGAACAGATTGATGAGGTTCTGGTAGGGCATCCCGAGTTCTGCCGCCATATCCTTGAAGTAATTTACCGCCGCGGCATCCAGACGAATGGTGATCTGGCGCTTGAGTTGTTTGGCGTAGGGATTCTTACGGGATCGGGAAAAATCGTATTCACTTCTCATTGAGTCTCCAGTACACTGCTTCTTCCGGCGCCGTTGCGCGTCTCGCGGAGATCAGCCTGATGATGGAGCCAGATTGCCGGCAGCAATGGCTAACGATGAGGCAACGCGATTGAAAGCTGTAGCCCAGCAGCAAGAATCGTTCCTCGTTCTCCGAATGATCGGGATCATCGAGTAAGCGCGCGGACTCATCGAGAAAAACGGTTTGTGCTTCGTCGAAGGAAACACCATGTTTGGCCAGGTTGGAACGGGCTTTACGACGGTCCCAGGCAAATTCGATATTGCCCACAGCATTATCTTAGCAATATCGGCAGGGCGTACGGTGAGGCTCGACTAGCTGGCGCTGAAAGGGTTCAATTCAGGTTATCCACGGAAGGCAACAAACCTCCCGGCATCCTTCTGCGGTTGCTGGCCAGGTGTATTGGAGACGGCAATACTACACCCAGGCGGTGATTTGCCCGTTTGGAAGGTGGTGGGACCAAGCCATCGACGCGCATTATTACCCCAGGTTGGGTCAACGTCCACACCTGAGCCGGCCTCAATCCCCCTGCCTCGCCGCCTATGCCTCGACATCTTCGCCGTTATTCTGGTAACATATAGTGGAATCATTGTGGTGCAACCGCCCGAATTACCTGCTGCCGTTCAGTCGGCATTTTTTGTCTCCAGCAATCTATCCGAGGAGTAAAGCGTAGAAAATCTATGGCTTCCAATACCTACAATCAGGGCGCTCAAGTGGAGCACCAGAAGTTCGGCTTGGGTACGGTGCTCTCCAGCAGCGAAGAGCGCATTACCATCAAGTTTGACGATCACGGGGAAAAGAAGTTCGTTACCACCCTGGTGATGGGCAGCTTGAAGAAGAGCGACCGGCAACCGCCCGCGGAAAAAAAGGGCACGCGCAGAAAAAAGGCGGCTCCCGCGGCCGCTGTCACGTCGTAACGGCCTGAACGAGGACACTTTCGTTGAACGCACTCCAAAAGAGATTATTTGAAGAGGCCCGGAAGCGCAATCCGAACCTCAAAGTTCCCACCGAAAACGCGCACGTCCAGGACCTGACCGAGGACGATCTGGCGCTCATTAAACAGGGTGTCGGCGACAAGAGCAGCCGACCGTCCCAATCGGCCGCCGAGGCCGGAGACGCCACGGGCGAAGTTCCGTCGGGCGAACAGGCCGGAGCGGTGGTGACGTATTTCGAAGCTAAAGGCTTCGGCTTCCTGCGGCCCGACGATGGCGGCAGGGACATATTCTTTCACGTCTCGCGACTGGTGGAGGGCTTAGCCACCGACCTGCGCGCCGGCACGCGAGTGCTCTACGAGCTGGGGATGGACCGCACCGGAAAGATGGCAGCGAGCAGCATCCGCATCGCTCCCACCACTCCCGCGGCATAAAGCATGTTCGACAATCTATCGGAAAAACTGCAGCGGGTTTTTAAGAGCCTGCGCGGCGAAGGCAGACTCTCCGCTGAAAATATGGAGACCGCGCTGCGCGAGATTCGCTTGGCGCTGCTCGAAGCCGACGTCAATTTCCGGGTTGTCAAACAGCTGATTGAAGCCATCAAGGCCAAGGCCATGGGCGAAGAAGTGCTCACCGCTCTTTCGCCTTCGCAGCAAGTAATCAAGATTGTCCACGAGGAACTGATCAAGATTCTGGGCAGCCACGAATCCAAGCTGCGCTTCGCTAACGAACCACCCAGCGTCTTCATGATTGTGGGCCTACAGGGCTCCGGCAAGACCACCTCCACGGGCAAACTGGCGCGCTGGCTTTCGCGCAACGGCCACCGGCCGATGCTGGTGTCGGTGGACGTGTACCGGCCGGCGGCGCGAGAGCAGTTGAAAGTGGTGGCCAGGGAGATTGGCCAGCCGATTTGGGAAGGCCCGCCGGAAGAGAAGCTGCCGCTCGACCTGGCCCGGTCGGCGCGGCGCGAATGCGCCAACCTGGGCCGCGACGTGCTCCTGGTGGATACTGCCGGGCGGCTGCACATCGACGAAGATCTGATGACCGAGCTGCAGCAATTGAAAGAGCAGCTCAATCCGGTGGAAATCCTGTTCGTGGCGGACGCCATGACGGGACAGGACGCCGTCAAATCGGCCGATGAGTTCCACAAACGGCTGGGAATTACGGGCATCATTCTCACCAAGATGGATGGCGATGCCCGTGGCGGCGCGGCTCTCTCGATCCGCAATGTAACAGGCCAGCCACTGAAATTTGTAGGTATCGGAGAGAAGTTCGACGCGTTCGAACCGTTCCATCCCGACCGGGTGGCCAACCGGATTCTGGGGATGGGCGACATCCTTTCCTTTATTGAGAAGGCCTCCGCGGAGATCGACCAGAAGCAAGCCGTGGAGATGCAGCGCAAGCTGATCGACAACGAGTTTACGCTGGAAGATTTTCGCGACCAGCTGCGGCAGATCCGCAAGCTGGGCCCGTTGAGCGGGCTGCTGGATATGATGCCGAAAGTCGGCATGCTGAAGGAATTGAAGGACGTCAAGGTCGACGAAAACGAAATCAATCATGTGGTGGCGATTATCGATTCGATGACGCCGCGGGAACGCGACAACCATATGATTATCAATGGCAGCCGCCGGCGGCGCATCGCGAAAGGCAGCGGGCGCTCCGTGCAGGAAGTCAATCAGTTGTTGAAGCAGTACGCCCAGGCCCGCAAGATGATGAAGTCCCTGTCGGGCGGGTTTTTGGGTAGAAAATTTGGCAAGATGAAGATGCCCGCCGGCTTTCCCTTCGGGGATATGCCGGGCCGGTAAATTAAATTTCGAGTTGGAGCACAGATGCTGATGATTCGTCTGGCGCGGTTCGGCGCCAAAAAGAAACCGTTCTATCGCGTGGTGGTGATCGAGAAGGAGCGCGCCCGGAATGGCCGCCACCTGGAAGTGATCGGCCACTACAATCCCCTCACCCACCCGGCTAAAGTGCTGATCAAGCACGACCGCCTGGCGCACTGGACCAAGAGTGGCGCCCAGATGTCTGACACGGTGAAGCGCTTGGTGGAAACCAATCCGGCCGTGCCTGAGACGGCGCCCGTAGCATAGCGTACGAAACGTGAGGAATCGACCGTCGCCACCTTTTCGGTTAGCGCTGGCTCATCGTTCCTGGCGGCTGGTTCGCGTTACCATGGATCCATGGAGGCGGGGCTGTGAAACAGTTAATTGAAGATATTGCGAAGGCTCTTGTTGACATCCCCGGCGAGGTGGTCGTCAACGAAGTGCTGGGCGAGCAGGTCACCGTGCTGGAGTTGCGAGTGGCCACCAGCGACCTGGGTAAAGTCATTGGCAAGCAGGGACGGACAGCCCGCTCCATCCGCACAATCCTGGGTGCGGCGGGAATGAAGTTGAACCGCCGGTTCACGCTGGAAATCCTGGAGTGAGTGCGGAGGCCGAGTGGATCGCCGTGGCGTTGCTCGGCAAGACCCGGGGCAATCGCGGCGAGATCACCGCGCTGGCCTTGAGCCCAAAACCCGAGCGGTATGAGGGCCTTACCGAGGTCTTCCTTTTCGGAAACGGTGAGCGGATGGAAGTGGAAGAGGCTTGGTTCCACCAGGCCACTCTGGTCTTCAAGTTCCGCGGAATTGACACCATCTCCGATGCCGAACGGCTTTACGGGACGGAAGTGCGGGTGCCCGTCGAGCAGCGCATCGCGCTCGAACCCGGCGAGTTTTTTCAATCCGATCTGATAGGCTGCGATGTGGTGGACCGGCTCAGCGGTCAATCGCTGGGGCGGGTTTCCGCGTGGCAGGACGGCGGCGGCTCGGGGTTGCTGGTGGTGGGCAACGGCCTGCTGATCCCTTTCGTCCGCGCGTTCTGCGTGGAGATTGACCCGGTGGGGCGCCGCATCGCCGTAGAGTTGCCCGAAGGCCTGAAGGACTTGAACCCGTCGTGATTTTTCATGTGTTAACGATCTTCCCGGAGTTCTTCACGGGCCCGTTCGCGCATGGCGTGGTGAGCCGCGCGCGCGACGCGGGCATCCTGGATATCCGGATCCACAATCTGCGCGCCTGGACCAGCGACCGTCACAAGACGGTGGACGACCGTCCGTTTGGCGGCGGGGAAGGCATGGTCCTGAAACCGGAGCCGCTGTTCCTGGCAGTGGAATCTATCTTTCCCGAACGCACGGCGCCCGAACGCACGGCCGCGCAAAGGGTGCTGCTGCTTTCCGCCCAGGGGCGCATGTTCGACCAGGCGATGGCCAACGGTTTCAGCCGGGAAGCGGAATTGCTGCTGATCTGCGGACGGTACGAGGGCGTGGATGAGCGCGTGGCCGCCCATTTGGCGGACGAAGAGATTTCGATAGGAAATTATGTGCTGAGCGGCGGCGAACTGGCGGCCGCGGTGGTGATCGATACCGTGGCGCGGCTGCTTCCGGGAGTGCTGGGTAACGAGACTTCGGCAGCTTTCGATTCCTTCCAGGACGGGGGGCACAGCGATGGCTTGCTGGATTGCCCGCACTGGACGCGCCCGGCCGATTTTCGCGGCTGGAAAGCGCCGGAAGTGCTCTTGAACGGCAATCACGAAGAGATCCGGCGGTTCCGTGGCGACGCGGCGCGGGAAAAGACGGCGCGGTTGCGGCCTGATTTGCTCAGTGGGCGGGAACGGTCCACGCAGCCCGGCCAGCAACGGCCGCGGACTTCGTATATGATAGAAGATTAAGGAAATTTTCCATGCAGAACGCGTTGTTGCAGAAATTCATTAACAAGAACAAGCGGCCCGACGCCGTCCCTACCTTCCGCCCTGGTGACACCATCAAGGTCCACGTGAAGATCAAGGAAGGCGACAAAGAACGGCTGCAAGCCTTCGAAGGCACGGTGATTGCCCGCAATAATACCGGCTTGGGCGAGACCATTACCGTCCGCAAGGTGAGCTTCGGCCAGGGTGTCGAGCGCATTTTCCCGATTCACGCCAAGGTGGTCGATCATATCGACGTAGTGCGCACCGGCCGTGTCCGGCGCGCCAAGCTCTATTACCTGCGCGCGCTCAAGGGCAAGGCCGCTCGTCTCAAAGAACGCGAATAAGCCGGCCAACAATTGCATGCGGCCCGACCGGGCGTGTGGCAAATTCCGCTGTGAAGCTACTCTCGAGCGAGAACTGCGTGCGCGCGGCTATCAAGCCGTGGCGGGGGTGGACGAAGTGGGACGCGGCTGCCTGTTCGGCGCCGTGGTGGCGGCGGCGGTGATCTTGTCGCCCGACCGGCCCATTCGCGGCTTGAACGATAGCAAGCAACTGGAAGCGGACCGGCGGGAAATTCTGGCGGAACGCATTCAGCAGCGTGCGGTGGCTTGGTCGATTGCCGCGGTGGACGCTGCCACCATTGATGCCATCAATATCTATCAGGCTTCGCGGCTGGCCATGCGAAAAGCGGTCAGCCAATTGGTCCCCCAGCCGGATTTTCTCCTGGTGGATGCGGTGTCGATCGATCTGCCGCTGCCACAGCGCGGGCTGATCAAAGGAGACGCACGTTGCCACGCGATTGCCGCGGCGTCCATCATCGCCAAAGTGTATCGCGACGCCTGCATGCGCGCGTGGGACGCCGTATTCCCGGCGTACGGACTGGCTTCGCACAAAGGCTACTGCACGGCAGAACACTGCCGCGCCATTGCGGAGTTCGGACCCACACCGCTGCACCGGATGAGCTTTGAACCGGTGCGGAGCCGGTCGCTGTTCCCGCTGAATTACAATTCACAGATGGAGCTGTTTGAAGCGGCGGGCGCCGCATGATGCCACCCGATGCGGTTCCCGGGCAGACGACGCCTGAACCAGCGGACGTGACGAGTGCCGAAATGACGGCGCGGCCACCCATCCACTATCACTGGTATCACAAAGCCGGCGCCATCTTGTTCGTCACCTTTTGCCTGGAACTCGGTTTCTTCCTGCTGATTTTCCCATGGACCGACGGATGGGATAAGTTTGCGGGCTTCGCCGGCAAGCTGCGCCTGTATTGCGACAACCTTTACGTGCGCGGCGCCATCAGTGGACTGGGGATCGTGAACCTTTACATTTCGCTGAGCGAGATGATCCGCTTGCGGCGGTTTTCGAAGCGCTCATAGTGGGGCAGCCAATCCTGGCTGCCGACACCTTTCAGGCGGCGCACCCGCACGGCACGCCGCATCCAAGAAGCCATGCTATTGTCGCGGTGTGGTGCGCTGCAGCTTCGCGGAAAAATAGTAGACCGTGGTCAGAACCCCAACGACTGGCGACAAGAGCGGGCCGATCAGCCGCGCCGTCACCCAGAACTTCGAATCGCTCGGCACGAACAGCCAGACCGGAAGCATCAGACCGAGCATCACCAGGGACATCCGCGTAATCTGAAACCACAGCTTGTGAAAGTAATGAGCGGTGGTGGCTTTATCGGGTAAATCCGCATCCTTTACGCTGAACAACATGCCGGCCAGGGCCGAAGATGGCAGCATGGCCGCCGGGAAGCCGATCGAGAAACAAACTACCAAAATCAGTCCAAAAGTAAAAAAGAAAAGCATTTCAGGCGTGTTCGCCGCATTCTGCGGGCCGCCGGTGGCGTAAGTGAGACAAGCGAATCCGCCCGCCACCACCGCGCCGGACAACGCGATAAAAACCACGGCGACGATCCCTACCCAAACGGAAAATTCGGTCTTGGAGAATTTCTCGGCGATGGACTGCATTTCCGCTTTCTCATCGTCGGTGTAGCCGAAGCCGGGCCAGTTGCTGCCCTGGTTGTGAACCATGGTCATATTGGCGCACCAATAGCGGACCACCAGCGCCAGCCATCGTTCCAGAGCCGAGCGTGAATTGGGGAGCGCATCCATATTGAGTTACCTTACCGCATTTTCCGGCGGTCGCCGCAGAAGATCGAAGAGGTAGTCGGCCCAATCCCCAGGCCGTCGAGGTGTCTGGGAGGCTTGCGGAGTGCCGGATGCGGCGCCCGGCGCGAACGTCATGAAGTCCTCATACTGCCTTACGCGCAAAGTGGCTGCCAGAGCTTCCTGAGCGGCACGCGGGCCGCTGGAAAGAAGATGCTCGCCATAACGATCGGCCTGCTCTTTTCTGGCAGCAGTCGCCGCCTTTTCCTCCGCGAATTTTTCCACCCAGTGCTCATCGGGAACCAAGGACGCCGAAATGGATTGCAAGAGTTCGCGGGATGCTTCCAGGCCGCCCTGCCGGGTCCACGCGCGCAGCAGCGTGCCGCTACACGCATGGAAGTGCGTGTTGAGCTCGCTTATCTTGATGGCCGAATCCGAACACAACACAGTGGCAGTCAGCCATCCCTCCACGGGAATGGAATTGATTTTATAGCGAATCACCGCCCGTGCCATATCGCCCTTCTTCAAAAATCGCCCGGCAACTCCAGGCGAAAGGGCGGCGAGTTGGTCATTCTGTTTCTGAATCTTCTCCTGGAGCGCTGCCAGCTCCGGCGTAGACTCCTGGGCAACCAGTTCCACGTCGAGCACTGCGGCCATCTTCTTCAAGAATCCGGCGGCCGTTAATTCCTGATCGAACGCCAGACAGTCCTGGCCTGTCTCCTTGAGGTAAGCCATCCGGGGAACGGCCCATCTCCAAGTCAGAGAAGGCAACAACTTGATCCCGATGGCGCCGTCCGGGCTGATGGCCCGATACACAGCGGCGGGTTGCGCCACGCAGCTGGGCCCAGGCAGAATAGTTCCATCCAGGCTCCACCCGGACGGAATAGTCAAGGAGAATGCCGGCAACTGCAGCACAGTATCGACAATCACAGCCTGTCTAGTGGCCGGCGGATCCGTTGCCGGCTGGCGGCCGAAACCTAGCGCCAGCGCCGTAAAGAAGATGCCAGCCCGCATCATCGCATTGGTCACTTTTCAGCACCTGCGGCGGACTGTTGATCAGGTACACGCGTGCCCTTCATGGACTTGATGCGGGCGTCGAATTCCTCCGCCGTCATTTTGCCGGATTGCACCATCGCATCGCGGGCGATGCTGATTTCTTCATCCAACTGTCCACTGGCAGTGGCGGGCGCGGCGGGCTCTTGCCGCAAATAAGAAGTCAGCCCGATAGCAGCCAGTGCGAGGGCCGCGAGCATCACGGCGAGGCGGAGTTTACCCATGGTTCACTTTCCTAAACGCGATTGCAGTTGAGTATACTCCGCTTTCGCCGTCGCGTGAACAGAACTTGACTTCTGGCGCCAGGCTTCTACAAATTCCTTAGCGAAGAAGTCCCAGACGCCGCTCCAGCGCCTGGAACGCCGGCGAGCTGCGCATGGAAGCGTAAGCCGGGTGGACCGCCAGGTTGAGCACTTGCCATTCGTGCATCTCGGCCGAGCGTTCCAGCCATTTCACCGTATTTGGTTCGTCTCCCATAAACGCGTACACCAGCGCGAACCACTGCAAGGCAACACCCGGGTTGGGATATTTCTCTTCGAACGGACGAATCAACCGCAGGGCCTCCGCGCGGCGCCCGGCCCGCGCTTGGGCCATGGCTTCAATCATCGGCGCTCCCGGGAAACCGGCCCTCCATTCCTGGATCTCCCGCAATGCAACCTCGGGATGGCCCTCCGTGATCTCCGCAACGCCGCTCCCAATCTTTGGAGTGAGCATTTTTGGATACAGCGTTCCGGTTCTCTGCCACAACCCGCGAGCCTCCGCAAAGCGTCCCTCCAGACTACGCATCAGGGCAATGTTATTGATGGAAGCGCTCGAGAACGGATCCAGGTCCTCCAGCCGCTGGATGTGCAGGTCCGCCTCTGCAAAACGGCCCTGAAAGAGCAGCAGAAAGGCATAGCCTTGTTCCGACGACGAGTTGGGCGCTCCCGCCACCGCTGCCCTGAGTTCCTGCTCGGCGCGCTTCCAATCCCAGCTGTATTGCATCGCCAGAACAGCCAGCATGGCGTGCGCGGCCCCCAGGCCGGGGTCCAGGCTGAGCGCTTTGCGCATCAACTGCTCAGCACTCCCGCGTTCCGCGGCAGTCTGATACGTAGAGCCCCTGGCCACGGCCTGGTTGTATTTTGCCGAACCCATGGCGAAGTAAGCCGCGGCGTATTCAGGGTCCAGATCGATGGCGTGCTGTAGATCGCTCTCCGCCTGAGTGAGGGCCGCGGTATTCATCGATTCAGCCTCGTAGCGCGCTTTGATGACGGCCTCGTGGGCTTCGGGTGCGGGAACATGTTTGGCGACGGGGGTAGCCAGGCCGGCCTTCAGAGACTGGGCGACCGCGGACGCCACGTCCGTTTGAACCGCCACCAGTTCCGCCTCCCGGCGATTGTAACTGCCCGACCACAACAGGGCCCCGTCCGCCACGCGCTCCAGGCGGGCCTCCAGA
>Ga0182030_10003916_pt1 | contig 31772 bp, 24 predicted proteins | sample 812S3MmetaG_FD_121299 | JGI IMG/M metagenome (GOLD analysis project Ga0182030, IMG submission 121299) | Permafrost microbial communities from Stordalen Mire, Sweden - 812S3M metaG (Illumina Assembly) | ecosystem: Environmental > Terrestrial > Soil > Wetlands > Permafrost | place: Sweden... | reverse complement strand
ACAGACGCTCCGGAGGATGCGTCCGTGGCTGCTGCGATGGGTCGGATTCTGTAGTTGTTGCGGACGAAAATTTGACGACGTTTTTGCGGATATTACTTAACAGAGTAATACTAGGTGGAATAAACGAAAATAATTCTCCCGATCATTTTTGGTCTGCCAACTTGCGACGGATGTTCTTCCGAATCCGTCTCCGGTTCCATTCATGGCCGATTCGGGCAAAGCGGAGTTCCTTCAGAACGTATGAGTAATCAGAACCCTGCTGTGATGCGAACTGGTTGCTATATGTTGTTGCGTCCAAAAGCTCTGAATACCGGTTAAGTATTGACAGCCCATCGTCGATAAGTTTCTTAATGTCCTCAAACGGCAGGCGGTGTCTTTCGTGAAATGGCTTTGTGGTGACCACCGCCTCTTCATAGTTGAAGTGCGCCACCAGGTTATTGCGCCAGAGTCGAAGATTCGCAACCAAGGGATTACTTTTGCTGCAATATTCCCGATCATCCTGAAGGCTCTTGAGCGAGAGAATGCGCGGATATTTTGCCAGCCAGTCAACGTGCGGGTTTGCCTTGTGACGCCTTCTGAATTCACCTTCACAAAATACATCGGCACTTTCTGCTACAGTTTCCAAGAATCGAGGGAGTTGGAGGGCCTTCTCGTGAGTGTCATAAGCCCTACAGACGTGAAAAACCGCAGTATCGATATGCGCCTTCATGGTAAACTGCCAGAATATGGGCGAGTTTTGGATTTCCTTGATGCGCTTGTTCCAGGACTGTCCCAAGCCCATGTATATTTCGAAGTGGGCTTTGGCGTTGAATAGCTGATTTTGAAGCGCCTTGATTTGCTTCGACAACTCATCTGCCGTGACTGCTTTTGCCATATATGCGAAAATTAACGTGTCCCCGGTGTCACGTCAACCGAAGCATCGGCGACGCTCACTTTTTATTCATTTAAGTATGATACTCTATTGACTGCTCATGTCAGTATGATACACTATGCCCATGAAAATAACGAACCTCAAATTTTTCATATACTGCCGTAAGTCTTCCGAGGACGAAGACCGTCAAATCCTTTCGATTGACGCGCAGCTTTCCGAATTGAACGCCATCGCGCAACAGAATGATTTGACCGTCATTGGAACACTCGCGGAAAGCAAAAGTGCAAAGGAGCCAGGCCGCCCGGTGTTTAACGACATACTTCGCCGCATAGAAAAGGGAGAAGCAAACGCCATCCTGACATGGAAGCTTGACCGCTTGGCTCGCAATTTCGACGATGGCGGAAAAATCATCGGCCTTCTCCAGCGCGGCGTCATTCAAGAAATCCGCACGTTCGAGAAAACATATCTGCCGAGCGACAACGTGCTTATGATCGCCGTTGAACTTGGCATGGCCAATCAATATGTCCGGGACCTTTCAACCAATATCCGCCGCGGCATCCGTGAGAAAGTCCGCCGCGGCATATATTCGAGCAAAGCCCCGCTTGGATACATCAATGAGCCGAGGCTCCGCACGATTGAGCCGCACCCGGAAGATTTTCCCAAAACAAAGCGTATTTTGGAGCTTTTTGCGACCGGCCAATATTCACTGACCGCCATCCAAAAGGAAATGGCGGCAGTCGGGATTATCGGTGAACGAAGCAAAAAGCCCATGCCGCTTTCCTCAATCGGAAACGTGCTGCGCAATCCGTTTTACTACGGCGTCTTTCTCCACAAGGGCGAAATGCATCAGGGCATACACGCGCCGATGATCTCAAAAAAGACCTTCGATGAAATACAGGCAGCGCTCGTCAAGATCGGAAAACCGCAGAACCGCAACAAGCGCGGGGAGAAAGGATTTTTCTTTCTCAATTTCGCCACTTGCGGCTCGTGCGGCCACTGTATCACCGCCGAGCGGCACACCAAAAAGAGCGGTCGCCGGTATCACTACTACCGTTGCACGCACAAAAACAAGAAACAGCATTGCGAAGACCACGATTTCATCCGCGAAGAACAATTCGCGGAGGAGGTCAAACGCAATGCGGCACTGGTGGCTCTTCCCGACGAGTGGAGAGAGAAATTCCTTGCACAGATCGAATTGTGGCAAAACGACGAGGGGCAAGCACGTCAACAGCACGTTGACCGCATCAAAGCCGAGCTTGCCGCCCTAAAATCAAAAATCGACAGGCTCAACACCGCCTTTACAGAAGGCGGGCTTGAGCTTCAAGAATTCAAGGAATTGAAGAACCCCTTGATCGTCCAAAAGGCCGATTTGGAGCAACAATTCGCCAAAGCCGTGAAAGGCGAAACCAGTCGGCTCGAACCCTTGAAAAATTGGGTTTTAGAGGCAAATCAGGCCGGAAAATGGGTTTTGGAGAACAACTGGTTAGAAATGAAGTCATTTCTCCAAAAAGTCGGCGCGAACCGCCTTGTTCGCTCTCAGACGCTAACCGTTTCCTTCAAAAAACACTGGATTCCATTGGCTAAAATCACCGTCGCTGCGCATCGCGCAGTGTCCGAATCTGAACGATGCTCATTATGGTGGAGGCGGCGGGAGTTGAACCCGCGTCCCTGCCAAATAAACCAGCCGCGACTACATGCTTAGTCAGAAGAGAGTCTCAACTGCTGAATAACGTTCTGACGCGAATTCAGCAGTCCAGCCCGCATGAAAATTCTTCGGCAAAAACCGCGCGGACTCCGGTCTTCACCTAACCTGCTGTAGCGTTCATCTCCCGTAGCAGGTGTCCAGGAACGAACGTCGCAGCACTTTAGGCCGCGAGGGCTAATTCTTCGTTAGCAGTTATTTTTTGGTTCGATTTTTTACGAGGCCAACGAACCATCCTCGGCATGCCGCCTCTGGCGCACCTCGCAGGTCGAAACCAGTACGCCCCCATCATTTACAGCAGCAATATCCAGCCGATTGACCGGCCAGTCAATGGCTATCCCGTAAAATAAAAACATGCCCCGGGAACACAACCGCCGCAGTTTCACTGCGGCGCCAAGTCACCGCCAACTTCGATGTCCGGATCCGGCGAACGAAGGGAGGCCAGACACAAGACGCCGAGGAATCGATTCAGGCCAGGCTCGTTCTCGCGCTCAAGATAAGCCATGGCCGCCGTCGCATAATTGGCCACGGTTTTGTCTTCGGCGGCGAAGTGCTCATTACGGTATATCCGAAGCTGAGAGATTAACCGCTCAATACGCTGGCGGGTAAAAATGGATTTCGCCATCTCCCGCACTAACGGCAAAAGCAAATCCTGCGCGAATTGTGGATTGGGTGCGCCAGGGTCTGCGGATTTGGACTGTGCCGCTTGAAGCTTCTTCGCGCATTCGGTCAGAGCAGGGAGCCAAGGCTCAAGCTCTTCGGGGGCGAGAAATAAAACGCGGGCGTCAGGGCGTTCCAATATGGTGACGCAATTATGCTCAAGCGCCTCAACGTTCGCGATTGCGGCTGAGCGCTGGGCGGGGTCATGAAAAAAAGCATCCATGACGGCACTCTTGGCCGGATCGGCCTTTTGCGCGGCAAGCCACTCATCAATCTCGCCCGGAGTCATACCGCGCAGACGGTCAGGGGAGACACCCATGTCGCGCAGCAGCAATTCGCCCTGCGCGCGACCTTCTGCCATCCATGCGTCATACCCAAAGACGAACATCTGAAAGAGAAAAGGATTGGGCTCATCTCCGAATTCTCCCGTGGCATGAGCGCAGACCTGAATGATCCAGCCATCCAGATAGCGACCGGCAGCCACGAAATCAGGCAGGCGCAGATAAAGGCACATGGCCAGGCTGGCCCGGCGTTCCTTGGTGGCAAGGAATAAAATGGCATCGCGCAACTTGTCCAACGTTTCGTCGGCCAAAACCACGGTCGGGGGATAGCCTACTTTGTCGAAGGAGCGCTTTACATCGGCGACCGTAAATCGCATTGGGGCGAAACATTCCTCCTTAAACAACGCCTCGGTCCGGGCCATATACGCCTTCGGGTCTTTGGAAAGGCTGTCGAATTCCGTCCGATAGGGTTCCAGCTTAGCCGCGGCCGCCTCGATTTCGTCCTCGCGCCGCACGTAGTCTAAAAGCGGCTTGGTCTGCGCCAACAATTCCGAAAACTCGGTTTGACCACTCATTGAGTCTTGTTCCGCCAGTCGCTGTAAAACCCCTTGCAGTTGCCCGAGATTTAGAGGGGCAGACGGGGCTTCCGCCGGAACCGGCCTTGGACGGGCATTGAATTTGGCGAGCTGATCCGCCTTGAGATGGCAATGCTTGTATTTTTTGCCGCTGCCACAGTGGCATCGGTCGTTGCGGCCAAGTTTTTGAATTTCATTCATCTACCCCGTAAAATAAAGATAGGCACCCAAAATGCACGCCACAATAAAGATGGACGCGACAATTTCTCCCGCGCCCCAACTGGCATGGGTATTGGCCCGATCTTCCGCTGTGGTGGTGCTGAAAGTCAGGCTTTTGATCTTCGCGTAGTCGGGAGCCGCAGTCATGTAACTGACGACGATCATGACAAGCGCCGAAATCAAAGTGATCAAGATGCTGAAATACTGGAAGTTAATATTATTGACTATCCATAGGAAGGAGCCTTCGGGATAGCTTTTGATCGCGCCCATGGTCACAAGCGTATCAACCAACATGCGGAAAATGCCAACGATAAAGCCGACGATCATCGCCCAAAAGCACCCGGCTGCATTCAGCCGTTTCCAAAAGACGCCGAAGAAAAATACGACGAAAATTGGCGGAGCCAGATAGCCTTGCACCGATTGCAAATAGTTGTAGAGGCCTGTCGCCCCTTTGACCACGGGTATCCACATCATGGCAATGAGCACCATGACGGCAGTTGCGATGCGGCCCATCCGCACCAATTCGTGCTGGGACGCTTTTGGGCGCAACTTCTCATAGATGTCCACGGTGAAGAGCGTTGAGCACGCGTTGAACACGCCAGCCAGCGATCCCATGAGAGCCGAGAGCAACCCCGCCACCACAATGCCGCGCAGCCCCGGCGGCAACAGATGTGCCACCATCAAAGGAAACGCTCCCTGCGCATCGGTTGTGGCCTGCCCGCTTTGCGGATCATAAATGCTGGCTAGGCCGGGAACCTTGCCGCTTTTGGCCAGCGCAAAACAAATCAGGCCAGGGATGATAAAAAGATAAACCGGAAATAATTTCAAAAAGGCGGCGAAAATACTGCCGCGCCGGGCCGTTTGTTCGTTGGGCGCGCCCAAAGCGCGTTGCACGATATACTGGTCTGTACACCAATACCACAAACCAATGACCGGCGCGCAAATAGCCATGCCGAGCCAGGGAAAATTGCTGTTAAAGTACCATGCTTCCCTGACCGTCGCTCCGGCGGCATCCTTCACCAGCACGGGCGACCAGGTTGAGGCCACACCCGCGGGAATGAGCGGTTTCCATAGATTGAACATCTCCGGGCCGCATATACGCCTCAACTCTCCCCACCCTCCCAATTTCATCAGCCCGTAAATGGTGAGCAAAGCCGAACCGCCTATAAGGACGATGACCTGCACGGCGTCGTTATAGGCCACGGCGCGCATGCCTCCGAGCATGGTATAAAGGCCAGTCAAAACTATGACCAGCACCGATCCTATCCAAAAACTATCGATGAGATGTCCGGCGATGGTCACTTGCATCTCGGGCAGCAGGGTGTGAAAGACAACTCCGCCCGCGAATATCCCCACGGCAATTTTAGAGACGATGAACGTCACCAACGAGACGACGGACAGCACGTAACGCGACGACGTGGAAAAACGCCGTTCCAAAAACTCCGGCATGGTGAAGACTAATGACCGGGCGTAAAAGGGAACAAAAACCCAGGCCAGCACCAACAGGCACCAGGCGTGCAACTCGTAATGCGCCAGCGCGACTCCGTCCTTTGCCCCGGAACCGGCCAGGCCGACAATGTGTTCTGAGCCTATGTTCGAGGCAAAAATGGAGGCGCCGATAACCCACCACCCCAGATTGCGCCCCGCCAGAAAATAATCGGTCGCGTTGTCCTTGCCTCGTTTGACGACCCACCACGCCACGCACAAAAGAACGCCGAAGTAGATCGCAATGGCCAACCAGTCAATTCCAGTCAAGGTCGCGCCAGAATCAGCGGCAGTGGCGAGGAATGCGAGGCGGTTCATTGGTGTGGATTAGGCGCTTGTGAGTTTAATTCACGCATCATTTCCGGGACTCATCGCGAATGTCAATCAATTGCTTCATGACATCGTCCAGACTGCCCTGCCAGGAGCGAACGCCGAACGCGTCATGCAGTTTGCCGTAAAGCCGAAACAATTGGCGATAAACCTGATGGGCGGCAGCGTTAGGTTGGAAAACGCGCGGTTTGATGCCCGACATCGCCTCGCGCGCCGCGGGGAAATCCGGATGGGCTTGGCCCACCACCGCCCCGGCCATGGCTGCTCCCAGCGCGCAAGTTTGGGCGGAGCGGGATATTTTCATTGGGCGACCGGTCACGTCGGCATAGATTTGCATGACAAACGGATTTTTTTCAGCAATGCCGCCGCAATTGACGATCTGTTCGATCTTCACGCCGTATTCCTCAAAGCGGTTAATAATCATCAGCGCGCCAAAGGCAGTGGCCTCGACGAGGGCGCGGTAAATTTCGGCCGGCGTGGTGTAAAGGGACTGGCCAACCAGTAGTCCGGTCAGGCGCTGATCGACCAGCACGGTGCGATTGCCATTGTTCCAATCCAACGCCAGCAAACCCGATTCGCCCGGCTTGAGGCGCGCCGCGGCGGCGGTCAACTGCTCGTGCGAACCCGCCTTCGTCCCGCCCGGTTTGATGTAGTTGACAAACCAGTTGAAAATATCGCCGACGGCTGATTGCCCCGCTTCCAAACCAAAGTAACCAGGCAGGACGCTGCCATCGACAATGCCGCACAATCCGGGAATATCCGCGAGTTTTTCGTTGTTGGGCGCGATGGCAATGTCGCAGGTGCTGGTGCCGATGATTTTGACCAATGCGCCCGGCGCGATGCCGCATCCGACTGCGCCCAAATGGGCGTCAAAAGCCCCGACGGCGACCGGGATTCCCGCTGTCAAGCCGGTTTTTTTCGCCCAGCCCAGTGTCAGCTTTCCCGCCGCCTGGTCGATCGTTTGCATGTTGTGACAAAGGCGGGAACGAAGAGCGCCCAGACGCGGATCGAGCTTGCCCAGAAATTCGGCATCGGGATAACCGCCCCAGCTTCGATTGAACATGGCTTTATGGCCGGCGGCGCAAATACCCGCAATTCGTTGGGAGGATGATTGCGCGCCGGTAAGCGCAGCGGGCATAAAATCGGCCAGTTCCGTCCATGAATGCGCGGCTTCAAATACATCCGGACTGACGCGCAGGCAGTGCAGAATTTTGCTGAAAAACCATTCGCTGGAATAAGTGCCGCCGCACTTGGCCAGATATTGCGGACGAATTTTCCGGGCCAGCGCCGTAATTTCCCCGGCTTCGGCGGTGCCGGTATGGTCCTTCCACAACCAGGCCATGGCGTTGGGGTTGGTGGCGAACTTGCGGTTCAAGGCAAGCGGTTGACCTTGATCATCCAGCGGCAGCGGTGTGCTTCCCGTGGTATCGACTCCTATCCCGACTATTTGTTCCGCCTTGAAACCTTTGACGCTTTTCGCGGCCAATGCGACCGCCTTGCCCAAAGTAATTTCCGCGCCTTTGATATAATCGGCCGGGTGCTGGCGGGCCAGGTGCGGATCGCGCGAGAGAATGACACCGCTTTCGCCGTGCGCATAATTCCACACCGCAGTGGCCACTTCACGGCCGTCGGCGGTGTCCACCACCAGTGCGCGAACGGAGTTCGTGCCGTAATCCAATCCAATGGCGTATTTTCGGCTCATGATTCAACAGCCAAACCCGCGGGCCTGGGCATAATAGATTTCATTGTAACGAAGCTCTTTTTTAAATTCGCGCAGGCGGGTGCTGTCATCAATAATAACCAACTCAAGCCCGGCAATTTCGGCGAAGTCTTCGAGCATCTCTGTCGTCACGGCCTGGCTGAAGCCGGTGTGATGAGCGCCGCCGGCATAAATCCAGGCGGTGGCGGCCGTGGGAAGGTTCGGTTTGCATTTCCAGACCGCGCGGGCCACGGGCAATTTGGGCAACGGTTTGTCCGGCCCCACCACGTCCACTTCATTGACCAGCAAACGAAAGCGATTTCCCAAATCGATCATGGAAGCGTTCAAAGCGCTTCCGGGCGCCGTGTCAAAAACAAGCCGGACCGGGTCGGCCTTTCCGCCAATGCCCAACGGATGTATTTCCAGCGAAGGCCGACCGCGAGCGATGCTGGGGCAAATCTCCAACATGTGCGCACCCAGCACCTTCATCCCTTTGGGATCAAAGTGATAAGTGTAATCTTCCATAAAGGAAGTCCCACCCCTGAGTCCGGCAGCCATGACTTTCATCGCCCGGACCAAAGCCGCCGTCTTCCAGTCTCCCTCCGCCCCAAAACCAAAGCCATCCGCCATCAACCGTTGCACTGCGACGCCCGGTAATTGGTGCAACCCGTGCAAATCTTCGAACGTATCAGTGAATCCCTTGAATTCTCCCGCAGTCAAAAAGGCGCGCAAGCCGACTTCTATGCGGGCCGCCTCACGCAAGGAACCTGCCGTCGCCGGGTTTTTGCGCAGTTTTGAGTCCATGCCATAACTTGTCTCGTATTCCTTGACCAGCCGCCCGACCTCGTGCTCTGTGGCTTTGTTGACCGCTTTGACCAAATCGCCCACCCCATAACCGTTGACCGAGTAACCAAATTGAATCTGGGCTGCGACCTTGTCGCCCTCGGTCACGGCGACTTCGCGCATGTTGTCGCCGAAACGGCAAAACTTCGCGTCCTGCCAGTCGTGCCAGGCCGCCGCCGCGCGCATCCAAGCGCCGATTTGCGCTTGCACGGCTGAATCCTGCCAATAACCGGCCACGACCTTCCGATTCATCCTCATGCGGCTCATAATGAACCCGTGCTCGCGATCTCCGTGCGCCGCCTGGTTCAGGTTCATGAAATCCATGTCAATCGTGGACCAGGGAATATCCCGGTTATGCTGCGTATGGAAATGAAGCAACGGACGTCGGAGCAATTTCAGGCCGTTAATCCACATCTTCGATGGGGAAAACGTATGGCACCAGGTGATCAAGCCGATGCAGCTCGAATTGGCATTGGCTTGCTGGCACAGAGCTGTGGCCTCGGCGGCATTTTTGACCACCGGCTTGAAAATCACCTCCGCCGGTATGGAAGGCGACACATTGAGGGCGGCAGCGACTTGTTGCGCATTGGCGGCGACCTTCTTCAGAACCTCTGGCCCGTATAAGTGCTGGCTGCCGGTGACAAACCAGACTTCGAACTCTTTCAAGTTGATCACGAACGCAGAGTGAGTCGAAGGCCCAAACGGGTCAAGACGAAAGGCATGCTTATTATGCGTCCTGGCACAAATCCGCTTTTGTTTGAGCGGGTGCCAGCGGCTCGGCCGCTTTTCCGTACGCATTGCGGAAGCGGGCAAGGCGTGTTTTTGTGGGAAAAAATTGCCGCTTTCTGGTGGGGGGATACCTATGGCCAAAAGGGCGTTACACCCGTTACAATGTTGATAATCAACTGGTTAAGGTGTTACACCCCCCGTTACATTTGTAACACCTGTAATGGGGTGGCAACGTAGGGATGGCTATATTTGACCAGACCTGTGTGCCCTGGCCTTTCAGTCCACCCAGCGCGGAAGAGCCGCAACCGAAGGGATGAAGCGGGGAAAGGGCCGGCGGTGTTAAAGGAATGGTCGTCAGAGAAATAATTTGCAAACGCTTCTTTTCATTCCCTTGACAAACATTCCTCTGACAATCTTCACGCAAATCGCCGCAAGTGCGCCGCCAAGGGCCCAATCCTCCATCCACTTTGCGGCGAGCAATTCGTTCGCCCCGCGCAACACCTCGGCCAGCGGCAGATTATCGGATGGCGGATTCATTGCCATGACCGAGGAATATCATATAGAAGCCTTCGGGTAAAGCTCCGCACCATGAGCGGGTCATAATCAGGTCCCGTCGATAAGTAAACGGGGCGTTCCTTTCCCACACTTGACGGTTGATGCGGCGTGGCGGAGGCCAGTCCGGCGCCTTTTCGTTCCATGTCAATAAAACATACTTGACAAAAAGGCCTCTCGGGCCCGTTTCGATCAATGTTTACAGGGGTTTCGTGCAAAAAAGATTCTGCTCACCATGAGCTGTACACTTTTCGCCCTTTCTGGCATAATGCGGGTGCAAAGGAACAGTTGTGATGTACGAATGCGAAAAGGAAAGAGGAGCGCGAGCGTCCCGCTCGCGGCGTTTGGCGTCCCGCCAAACGCATTTTTATCAATTGAAACAAAAGCCGGGAGTGCGGCGCGAGACGCGCCGCACCGCGACCGGGACGGTCGCGCTCCTTTTTCCGCCCGTCAAACCAGCGTCAAACCGACGCTCAAAGTCACCTCATCCGTCCAATCCATGCAAACAGCGTAAAATGAACCACTTGCAAACAAACGCCTCCAGATCAGTCAGACCCAGTCAAAGTGAATCAAACCGATATTACGGGCCTCTGCTTCGCAATAAATGGTTTGCCGCAACTCTAATTCGTTGCCCTCCGGAACCGAATTCGTCGAAAAATTGCTATTCGTTTCGGCTGCTTGCCGTTATCAATCTACTATGCGCGTTGTCCTTCAACGGGTGAGCCAGGCCAGTGTGATGATCGCTGGTGTTGTCAAAGCCGCCATTCAAGAGGGTCTGCTTATTTTGCTCGCCATTGAAGACTCGGATTCAACCGAGGACGTCGAATGGCTGAGCGGGAAAATTGTCCGCCTCCGAATTTTCAACGATGAACAAGGCTTGATGAATCGTTCGGTGCAGGAGACCGGCGGCTCGATATTGCTGATCAGCCAGTTCACACTTTTCGCCAGCACAAAAAAGGGCAACAGGCCCTCCTTCTCAAAATCCGCGCGCCCGGAGATCGCAATTCCAATTTACCAACGGTTCATTGCCAAACTGACCGCGGACATGGGTAAACCTGTTCAAACCGGGGATTTCGGCGCGGACATGAAAGTGACGCTGACCAACGACGGCCCCGCCACCATCATCATTGATTCGAAAAACCGGGAGTGAATGAAACGACTTTACGAGGTATGAAAAGTGATTTCGCAGAGGTTGGACGGCTCCTGGGGGATGCCACACGAGTTTTATTTATCACCGGCGCGGGAGTCTCGGCGGAATCACAGATTCCCACCTTCCGCGGCGCCACCGCAGCTTTTGCCGATGGCATGACTGAGGACGGGATTCCTTTTGAAGAAGCTCTTTCGGGCACGATCTTTCAGACGAAGCCTGAGCTGTCGTGGAAATATCTTTCCCTTCTGGAACAAAGCATGCGCGGAAAGGCGCCCAATGCGGCGCACCGGGCCATGGCTGCCTTGCAGACGGCCCATCGCCATGTCTGCATCGCGACTCAGAATATTGATGGGCTGCATCAACAGGCCGGCTCCAAGACCGTCCTCGAGCTGCACGGCAACATTCGGCGGGTGATTTGCACGAAGTGTCAATACTCAGCATATTTTGAGACTTTCGAGTCCCTGCCGCCGCTGCCGCGTTGTCCCCAATGCAATGCAATCCTGCGCCCGGACGTGGTGCTCTACGAAGAACATCTGCCCGGCGTCGTCCTTGACACATTTGAACACGAGCAAGAGAAAGGCTTCGATCTGGTCTTCTCGGTTGGCACGACCAGCCTTTTTCATTATGTGACTCAACCCGTCTGGGATGCCGCCCGGCGGAAGACCCCGGTGGTGGAAATCAACCCGGAGGAAACTCCTGTATCAGACTTGGCGGAATTCCGGTTTAGGGAGCCGGCGGGGCAGACCCTGCAACAGATGATGAACAAAATGGAAGTTTAAGGCGGAAATGTGATCTTGGTAAATGACGCGCATCACTCGGAAATCCACCGGAGAAGAGTAAAATGGGTTATCCGTATCGGTACGGCGCCGAGAGGGTGAAAGTATTGGGCAGATGCCGGATTTCCGTCACGGCCTCGTCCAGCAAAAGGACTTCGACAACGTCAAATCGAATTTTTATCGGCGGCGTTTTCAGCAGACGCAGATAATCGAAGGCGCATTGTGTCAACAATCGGCGTTTGCGCGCGTTGACTGCCCCTGCCGGACGAACCCAGCCGCCCGCCGCGCGGGTTTTCACTTCCACGAATACCAGGCAATCGTCCTCGCGGAATATCAGGTCGATCTCGCCCCGTCCCTCGCTGAAATTCGCCGCCAGGTATTTCAGCCCTTTTTTTTGCAGGTGCTTTCTCGCCGCCCGTTCGCCCAATTGGCCGTGGCGCAAGGCCACAGGGAGATCTTCTTTGCGCCCCCACCATTTCAATCGTTCGAGCAAACGCATCTAGTCAAACATATACGTTTGCTCGAGGCGAAAGGGCGAAAAGGATTGGCGGTGAATCGGACACGCCCCGCGCTCCTTGATCGCCGCCACATGTTCGGGCGTCCCATAACCCTTATGGTCGGCAAAGCCATAGCCGGGATACTGTCCGTCGAGTTGAATCATCAACCGGTCGCGGCTGACCTTGGCCAGAATGCTGGCCGCGCCGATGGAATAACTCAAAGCGTCGCCCGAGACGATCGCGGTCTGCGGCCACGTCATTGACTTCACCCGCAAACCATCCACCAGCACATGCTGCGGCGCGGGATTGAGTTGGGCCAGAGCCATGTTCATGGCGCGATGGGTTGCTTGCAGAATGTTGATCTGATCGATCATTTGCTCCGGCACTTGCGCAATGGCAAATTCAAATTCCGGGCGCGAGGTCAATTCCTCGAACAATTCTTCCCGTTGTTCTGGGGTAAGTTGTTTGGAGTCATTCACCTTCTTTAAGGGCTTGGGCATGCCGCTGAGGATCCACTCCACTGGAAAAATGGCCGCCGCGGCGAAGACCGGTCCGGCCAGCGGACCGCGTCCGGCTTCATCGACCCCGGCAATTCGGGTCATGCCCTGCTCTGCCAGCGCGATCTCGAAACGAAAACGTCCCGGTCTTAAAATTTTTGCCGCCATTTATGCTACTTTGAATCGAAAAACGGCGGGCGTGCAAACAAAATCCTCAAGGAACCGGCACGGCTTCAATTTGAAACTCGCTGCTGCTCCCCACCCGCACCCGCCCCTCGCACCGGAAATTTGGCACGGAGGTTTGACTCTGAAATGACTGGGCGTTCTGTGGCGAAAGGTTGTTCTGCACCGAGGCTTGATTCACAAAGGGTTGGTTCTGCACAGATCGATTATTTACCCCCAAGGATTGATTTTGGACGGATTGGTTTTGCGTGAGCGAGTTATTGCGGAAAGATTGCTGGTTCTCCGCATTGCCCCACGGGGCAGGCCGACTTGCTGCCGCCGCCTGATCCGAAAAGACGGCGACGTTTTGCCCCGTGGAAGCGGAACCCTCCAACACATCTCCTGTAAAGACGACTTTTTGCTTCAGGTTGCGATTCAGACCGCTTACCCGGAAGGCATAAGTTCCGTTGGTAGTTGCTTCTGCGCTTTTTTTATCGGAAAGCGCCGCCACTTTGCTGATTCCACCCAAGGCCGCCTTGGTTACGGGCCGCTTCACGACTTCGCCATCATAAATGGAGCCATCGGCATCGGTAATCCGGACTTTGTTTCCGTCGCGCGACAACTCGAAAGCGGTCAATACTTTTGGCAATGGTGGAGAAAGCACGTTCTCGCGAAACCTGGCGCGGTTGTCGAACTGCACAAACTGCTGGGCTTTTTTTTCCTCTGTCTTGACCATGCGAAAGCGCCCCGCCGCTTCGCTGGGGAGCTTGTAATCAAAGTTAAGGGTCGCGGTCTGCGGAGCATTTGTCACCGCAATCGTATCCAGCGTGGTATTTTTCTTTGCCTCGGCAGTGGACTCAATTTCCTTCAACTTGTCTCCCACCGCCCCCTCGTCTAATAAAATTCCGCTGCTGGCCGGTGCCGCGACGGCAACAGCAGGAGCGGCCGGTGCCGCGACGGGCGCTGAGACAAGAGGGGACTCCCGTTGCGCGACGCTCCGTGTCGGAGCCTCAATAGCGTCAACAGGGCTGACCGTGCTACGATCCTTCGCCGCGTGCGTTGCGGCCGTTGGCATATCGTGTGGCAAACCCAACTTCTCCAAGCTTTGCGACTTCGGCGTCGGCATCTGAATTTGAAGGAGAACGATCCACACGCCAGCGAGTCCCGCCGCCAGCGCCAACCCCCGCCACCACCACGGCGACCGCCAGCCGGAGCGCCGCTTCGTCTCGGCCTGGCCAAACGTCCTTGTCACCTCACTCTGCAACATTCTGCGTGTGGCCGGATGCAGTTCAAAACCCGGCTCCGCCTGTTCCCGGCGCTTCCTGCTGTAACCCTTGAGCAGGTCATCCATTCTTTTATTTGGCTCCGGCGGCTCCATATAACGTTAGACGGGAAATACCGTTGACTTCTTCCCTCCGAATGTTCGCGCCACGATTTCTTCCAGGCGATCCAGGCATTTGCTCAGGCGCGAACTGACTGTCTTGGGATTCAACTTCAATTCCGCCGCAATCTCATCATAACTCAAATCCCCGAAATATCGAAGCTGCACAATCTCCCGGCAGGGTTCGCCCAATTGTTCCACGGCCGATCCCATCTGTGCCGCGTCTTCGGCATTCATCAGCAACGCATCCGGTCCCGGCGCGGGGCTGGGTAAATCGAGAGCCGTTTTGGTCCCCGGAATTTCCGCCTGCAAGGACACTTGAACCTGGCCGCCGCCCCGCTTGGCGGCTTGCCGCCGCTCATGGTAATCGCGCGCTTTATTGGCCGCGATCCTGAAAATCCATGTTTGCAGGCGGCTGCCTCCGGCGAACGACTTGATATTCTTTATGACAGCGAGAAAAGCTTCCTGGCAAATCTCCTCCGCATCCTCGCGCATGAAATCGGACGACAACTGGAAAACGAATCGGGCGGTGGCGGCATAATGCAAATCGAACAGCTCATTCCAAGCCGCCGATTCGCCCTCCCGGCAACGGGCAATTAATTCCGTCTCCGAACTCATTGACAAACGACAATAAAGACTGAACGCTCAATGCTAAAGGCTAAAGTATGGCATTCTCATTGGCTGGCAAATCAATCTTAATCACAGGCGCTTCCAGCGGTTTCGGCGCGGCGGCGGCCCGGCTGTTCGGAGCGCAGAAGTGCAAATTGCTTTTGGGCGCGCGCCGCTGGGACCGCCTCGAATCCATCGCCGCCGAAGCCCGCCAGGCTGGCGCAGTCGAAGCCCATATCCACGCGCTGGACGTGACCAAGACCTCCAGCATCGAAGAATTTGTGCAATGGGCGCAAGCCAAAACAAATGTTATTGACGTCTTAATCAACAACGCCGGCGGCGCGCATGGCCAGGACCCGGTGGCCACTGGAAAGGACGAAGATTGGGAAGCCATGCTGCAAACCAACGTCCTCGGCATCCTGCGCATGGTGCGGGCCGTCCTTCCCTTGATGCCAAAAGATGCGGGCAGTTCGATTGTGAACATCGGTTCGGTGGCGGGCCGTTTTGCTTACGAAGGCGGCGCGGCCTACTGCGCGGCCAAAGCCGGGGAACTGAAAATCACCCAGGCCCTGCGCCTCGAATTGAACGGCACCGGGATTCGTATCAGTTCCCTTGATCCCGGCATGGCGCTGACAGAATTTTCCAATGTCCGTTTCAAAGGTGATACCGCCAGGGCTGACAAAGTCTATGAAGGTGTTAATCCACTCCTGGCCGAGGACATTGCTGAAGCATTAGTATGGATGGCCAGCCGTCCGCCGCATGTGAACATCGACGAAATGGTCATCAAGCCCGTTGACCAAGCCGCCACTTTCAAAGTCTTTCGCCGCAAGGCCGGGTGAGATTATTTTGGTTCGCGCTCAGGTATCTCAATAATATCTCCGTCCACCAACCAAACATCGGGAGGAGGTTGTGTCTCCAAGTTAAATTCCATAACCAACGGTTGACCGCCAGCTTCCGCTTCGTGACGGGTCACTTTCACGCGGGTAAGATCGGACGATATCAGAAGAACGTTGGCTTGATGCACGACCTCGTCAAGGTCAAAGCTATACATGATATGTCCGGCGTCTGCTTGTTCCGACGACTGCGGCGATGACGCCAGCGGGGGACGAGGCTGGGCGGTTGGAACTCCAACTGCTGGAGACCCCGGCGCCACGGGGCTGAACTGTGGCATTGGCATGGGGAACGCGCGAGGCATTGGCACAGGCCCATATCCCAGCTCAATGGCTGGTTCCAAAATAAACCGGGCCGTTTGTCCCTTGACGACTATCTTCACTTGCCGCCTCAAACATTTTCCGAGTGTATTTCTTTCGGTTTGGGACAGACCGGTCCAGTAATCGTTCACCTTGTGATCCAGTTGAGGAATCAAGATAACGTCGCCCCATTCCAGCGAAGGATTTTTCGCGCAATCCTCCGATTCCAGGATCTTTTTCAAATCAACAGCGATTTCGATTTTGCTCCCGTCAGTCTTAAGCCGATTGATTGCAACATGGGCAAAGTCGGGAAAAGAGATGCCAGAATATCCTCCACCCCGAACGCGAGGCCGCAATACGTAAGCGCTCGAGATCAACTCGAACAAGGTGTATCGATTGAACGCATTCGTTCCTTTGATAAAAACTTTGTCTCCAATCGAACCGCTGCCCTTCTGCGTGATAAAAATCGCTCCTCGCCGCTGGTAATCTTCGTTGGCTCCCGCCTGGATCAACATCTTTTTTATCGGCTCGCTCTGAGTGGAAGCCCATACATAGGCCAGGGGCGGGTTACCTTGTTTGTCCGGCGCATTGACGTCGGCATGATGCAAAATCAATTCCCGGATGAGGTTCGTATTTTCGCGTCTGATTGCGTAATCGAGAGCGGATTGGCCGGTCTCATCGGTCAAATTTGGGTTGGCGGAGTGCTGAAGAAGAAGTTCGGCGATCTTGTTTTTTGCATCGGAGTCTCGTGAACTGGCCAAAATTAAAGGCGTGACGGTCCGGATCATGTAATACTCGTGATCACCGTCGCGCCCAAGCACGTTCCAGAGCCCCCCTGCGTTGGGAGCCGCATTTTTCTCCAACAACAATTGCACCACATCAGCCCGTTCTTCGTTGACGGCATTATGGAGCGGAGAATGACTATTCACAGTGGCCTCCACGTCGGCCCCATTGTCGAGAAGGGCTTTGACAATTGCGATGTTGATGTCCTTCTTCCCCACCGCCGCAAGCAATGGCGTTTCGCCGGACTCGGATTTAATATTGACGCTGGCTTGGTTGGAGATGAGGAACTGAACCATTTCCAAGTGATTGTTCTGGATGGCTCTGAAGAGCGCTGTTTCTCCACCTTTTCCGGGAGCGTTGACATCGGCCTTGTGATCCAGCAGGACTTTCGCCATCGCGGTGTTAATAAAAAAGGCCGCGCAATGCAAGGCCCGGTCTCCGTTACTGGCTTGGGCATTGACGTCGGCGTTGTGCGCCAGCAGCATTTCCGCCAGCACCAACTGGTTGGCGCGCGCGGCTAAACGCAAAGGCCGGTCTCCAAAGCGATTCGTAACCTCAACATCGGCTCCATGAGCCAACAGAGTTTCCGTCACTGATCTGAATCCATTATTGACGGCATAATCCAAGGCAGGCCAGCCAATATGATCCAACGCGTTTGGGTTTGCGCCCACAGAGAGCAAATACTCCACCATGCCTTTGTTCCCGGCATCGGTGGCTGCGGAAAGTGGTGTGGAACCATAGGGCGACGGTGGGTTGACAATTGCCCCATTGTCCACAAGTAACTTTGCGGCCGACATCCAACCGCGCCGCGCTACGCTGACCAGAGAAGGCTCCTCGCCGCGCGGAGAATTTATCAAGTCCGGACTGTTCTGAATCATATCTTTTATCCGCCGAATTTCGGCCTGCTCGTCAGGATTTTGCTTCATATCGCCATCCGATATCTTGGTGAGGTTCTGAGTGAAAGCGGCATGGTCAGTCCCGAGCGAAGCGCCGCCACTTGCTTTCGGCAAATAACCCCGGCTCAAATCGACCAACTGCGACTGGTCCGAAAACTCCCGGACGATCCGCTGGTATTGGACATTGGCTTCGTTGGTCTTGCCTTGCAGACGATAGCATTCGCCCAGACGAAAAATGGCGATGGCGGTGAGCTGCCTGTCCTTGTCAAAATGCCCGATCGCTTCTTGATAGCATTCAATCGCGGCATCCAGATGATGATTCGCCTCCTCCTCAAAAAGCCCCTTTTGGAGGAGAGTTGAGATGTCGTTCGTGCCAGCACAGGCGAAACCGAGCGAGGCCAGCCACACCAACATGATTCCAGTTGTTTTAATTTTCATAACGCCATCCTGCCGAATCCTGTCCTTCGTGTTGTCACAGAATTGTAAAATGTCACCGTTGCGCCGCCTCCAGGCGATATCCCACTCCATGCACGGTTTTAATCCAGCGCGGCTGATCCGGGTTCGCCTCGATCTTGGCCCGCAACGCGGCGATGTGCGTGTCCACGGTGCGCGTGGTGGGAAATGCCGTGTAACCCCAGACCACATCGAGAAACCGCTCGCGTTTGACCGGTTCTCCCGGTGTCTCCAGCAGCAGCCGCAACATGGCATATTCCCTGGCAGTCAAGTAAAGCGGCTTTTTCCTTTTAAAAGCCTTTTGTCGGGCTAAATCGATTTCCACGTCGCCCATGTGCAACATGTGCGGAATCGCCGCCTGTTGTTTGGAGCGGCGCAGCAGCGCGCGCACGCGCGCCAGTAGTTCATCCATGCTGAAAGGCTTGACCAAATAATCGTCCGCGCCCGCGTCCAGTCCCCGAACGCGATCTTCGATCTGGCCTTTGGCCGTCAGCATCAAAATGCGGACCGGAGTGGACACCCGGCGGAGTTCGGCGCAAACCGTGTAGCCATCCAGGCGCGGCATCATAATGTCGAGCAGCACCAAGTCCGGTTTTTCCTGCATGGCCCGCTCCAGCCCCGCCTGGCCATCGGCGGCTGTCAAAACACGATACCCCTCGCTTTCCAGACAGTCCGCCAAGGCCGTGCGCATGGGCGCTTCGTCTTCGACTATGAGAATTCGGTTGCCAGATTTCGCTTCCATACTATTTCTTCTCCGCCGCAGCCGGCTGGTTCGGCAATTCCATCGTAAAGCGGCTGCCCTGGCCGACGGCGCTGCGCAGGAGAATCCGCCCGCCGTGCGCTTCGACACTATGCTTGACGATGCTCAAGCCGATGCCAATCCCCTGCGTCTCGCGGCGCAATTCCGAGCCCCGGCGATAAAACCGCTCAAAAATCCTCTCGTGCTCCTCGCGTGGAATTCCCGCCCCGCCGTCCTCGACCCAAAGCCGAAAACTCTCGGGCCCCCGCTGGAGTCCAATCGCCACCGCGGCGCCGCTGGGAGAGTGTTTGATGGCGTTGTCGATTAGATTAATCAAAGCCTGCTGGACCGCCAACCCGTCGCAACAAACGACTTCCTGGCTGGCGGCTTCCGCTTTTTGCAGCTTCAACTCGACCCCGCGTTCGACCGCGCAAGGTTGCATGAGCTTCAACGTTTGTTCGACGAGAAAATCAAGGTCCGTCGGCTCAAACTGGTATTTCTTGCGCCCCTGTTCGATGCGGGAAAAATCCAGGATGTTTTCGATCAGCGAAGAAAGCCGGCGCGACTCCTGGACGAGAAAACCGAAGTATTCCTTTTGCTTCGTTTCACCCGAAACCTTGCCGCGCTGGAGGGACTCGGCCAGCAAACGCATCGACGCAATGGGCGCCCGCAATTCGTGCGACACGCTGGAAACAAAATTGGATTTCATCTCACCGAGTTGCTGCTGGTGGCGGAACGCGCTGTATGCGGCCACAAAACCAATCAACGCTGTCAAAGCCGAAACCCCGATGAGCGCCCCAAAGATAAACTGAAGCTGACGCTGCTTTGCGTAAAGCAACCTGCGGTCGGCCAGCCGGATTTGCACAACAAATTTCGGGTGGCCCGGCATATCCTCAAAAAAGATGTCTTTGCCTTCCTGTTTGCTGTCAGGCATGGCCAACAAAAAAGCTTTCAACCCTTCTTGGCCGCTATCGGAATCGCGCAGTCTCATCCCGGCGCGCTGCGACATCTGGAAAGTTGCGTCGGCAAGGATGTCGCCCGTTGGTTTGGCGTCAACTGATTTGCCCCAGGGTGAGGGCAGCGGAACCGCCCGGTCGTCCAACTTTAGAGAAATACCGAAATAATCCGGCAAGGAGATTTTGGCATCCTTGAAAGCATCCGAAAAGCCTCGTGCGACGATGAATTGGGGAAAGCATATTACGCTCGTCTCCGGGATAACGGTCGCAACCGAATGATTGGAAATGGAGGTCCAGCTTTCGGAAATAGAGGGGCCTAAAATGCAATACCAATGCTGGTCCCCGGCATCCACCCAGAGATTGGTGGTGGCAATGCCGTTGAGTTTTCCGGTTTGTTTCAATGCTTCGGCCAGCTCGAATTGCGCCAGCTTGTCGGCCAGCACAATGCGCATCGCCTTGACCGCCTGCGATAATTGAGCATTGTTGGCCACCAAACGCCCGGCCTCATCCAACAGAATTGAAGTCAGCGCGCTTGGCGAAGAGACTTCGGACTGCAGCTTGTCCCAAAGCTGCTCGCTCGGTCCGCATTCCCGCGCCCGCTTCAATGCTTCGGCCAAAACCAATGTTGACAGCGGCAGCCCGCTCTCCGAGATAACGTCGTCATGGCGGTCGCGGAATCGGAGCAACTGATTAATGGCATTGGTGGCGGACGACGATGACAGCCGAGCACGAAGCTGGATAAACTCCGCGCAAGTGAGGGCGGATGCAGGTGGTTGGGTTTGCTGCAACGCCTTGAACAATCCGTCCAGGCTGGACAACGGTTCTGAGGCGCAGGCTGCCCGCTGAAAAGCCCACCAAGCCTGCTGCTGTCCGGTTGACATGGCTGCCAACCATGCTGGTGGGGACGGCTCGGTGGGACGTCCAAAAGCAAGATCGCCATTGGTGTTCAGGTCAAAATTCACCAGCGGAAACGGCTCAAATTGCCATTGCGGAATCGCCGAACGCAAAATTGCCAAATTATTTGAGATTGCCTGTAGCTCGTTGGAGTCGCCTAAAAGTTGTTTGCGGATTTTGTTTTCCGGCCAAGCTGCAATGCCCCATTGCAAATAATTAAGCCAGCCAGTTTTCGGACCTTCAAATTGCGTCAACCGATTGGCGGCAATTCTGCCAAAAAAATCGCTGGGAAGTGCTTGTAAAATTTCCCTGGCCCGCCGCTGCGCCTCTTGTTCAACCGCGTTGCGCTGGCGAAGGATGGCCCAGAAGCCGAAACCAGCCATCAGCGCCACCGGCAGCAGGATGAGCATCGCCTGCAATAAGAACGATTGTTTCCGTTGTCCAGCCTGGCCAGAGGCAAACGGCAGCGCCTGCTTGTCCTTCCGCGCCCGAAGTCTGGAGTGCATGCGAATCATTACCTTCAAAGTTAAACGGGACCGCAAGAACAATTGTCATGCTTTTGTAAATATTGCGCCTGCCGGATTAATCGTCGTCCGGTTTAACCCAAATTGAACGGGCTCCCACCTCGATGGATTGCCCTCCAATTTTCGTCGATACGGGTTTGGTGGTGGTATTGTAAAGAAAAAGCTGTTTGCCGCGTCGGCAGGTCCACAGCCCGTCAAGCTTTCCATCGACCCCTTTCAACTCTGCCAATTTCTCCGCCAGCTCGCTCCGCCAGGGGCTGTCCTTTCCCAAGGCCGAAACTTCCGTGACCGGCAGTGCTCCGCTCCACGGACAGCCCGCAACATCCTGTACCGCCAGCTTGCCAACGCTTAAAACTCTTCCGCCAGCGCGTTGGAACGAATCAATTTTGTCCAGAATCGGTCTGTCGATAAACTCGCCCTGGCACATCAACAAAACCTTGTAGCGCGAAGCCGCCAGCGCTCCGTCGGCAATGAGCAATTCGTCCAGCACATCATAATCACAAAGATCCCGCAGCGATTGGGCCGCGTTGATGGTAGGCTGAAGATCCCCGCCCAGACGATAAAGCGTTGTCGGGCAATACAGCGCAATTTCCGTCTCGCCGGGCCGGCCGGTGTAAAGATGAACGTACTTTTGCATGTTGCTGGAATGCGCTTCGAATTCATAACCGAAGAATTGCGCCGCGCCGCAGGAAGCATCGGAAAACATCCGCCGCACAAAATCATTTTCGTTCAAACCGCCCGCCGGTTCGGTGCCCTCCCTGACATGATAGAACTGGTAGGCCGTTCCGACCCACTTGTCGGCGAAAACCGCTCCCATGCAATCCGCAGGCTGGAGTACGATGTGATAGGGTTGGGCCATCTTGGCGTAACCGGGACAGTAAGTCCCATAAGCAAGCGGATTAATTCCACCGGACGATCCGCCCGGTTTCATGCGAACCTTTTCCGCCGGAAAATACTTCAGGACCACGCGCAAGGATTGCTCCGAGAAATCTATAATGGCCTGATGATACCAGGTAATGAAATCCAGCCAGCGCCGTTTGTCGCGGGGCATCGGAAAAGCTTTCGGCGCGGGCACGAATTTTTCCCGAGCCAGTTCCCCAGGCGGATGCACGTCGTCGAACGACCGGCAATCACCGCCCCAGGCATCGTTCAGCGCGGCGATGCTGCCGTAGCGCCGCTTCATGGCAATTTGAAAAGCCGCAATCGCGTAACCATCCCCGCACCAATAACCCTGGTGGCAATGCCCCATGTTCACCCAGTCTGGGACGTAAAGCGGATAATTTCCCTCCGCATACGGACCCATGATGCAGACATAGACACCGTCGATCCGGTCTCCAAAATGATCGTGCAAATTCTTGTAAAAATGGTCAAACCACTCGAGGGTGCGAGGATCGAAGGCTGACAAGTAGAAAGTGTCTTTTTGGTGCTCCACGCAACGCATCAGAGTGCGGTCGTGTGCCTGGTTTCTCAGCCACAGCGGCGGGAAATGGACCCAGGGATAAACGACATATTTCAATCCCGCCTGATGAAGCGTTGTCTCCACGGCGTCATGCTGTTCCCAGTTCCATTGGTCCTGCGCGCGTTCCACCGCGCCCCATCCGACATAATCTTCAAAAGCCACCAACCCTAGTTCCTTCAAGTGCGCCAGAGATTCCGCTGACGGCGGCGGAATGACGACTCCAGGTCTGGGAACCGCCCCCATGGGCGAGGCCTTTATATATTCCACCGATAAATTCCCGGTCGAGATATTCCAGGGCCGCCCGTCAAAAGCCCCGTTCGTTTGAGCTGCGGCAAGAAAAGCCGGCCACGATAATACGGCCAGCAATACTCCTCTCACTTGCGGGGAGCCTTTCGTGCCATCGCCACATATTCCGCCGCCAACCGCGCCAACTCCGCCCAATTTTCCTCGCGCAGAATTTTCGGCGAAACCAGGCTTGTCGCCACGCCGATGGCGGCGCAACCGACGGCAAAGAATTCCGGGCCATTTTGCAAATTTACCCCGCTGGTTGGGATGATCTTCAGATGCGGCATGGGCGCGAGAATGGCCTTGATGAAGCCTGGGCGGTCTGCCGGAAAAATCTTGATCAAATCGGCCCCCGCTTCGTAGGCCAATTGGGCCTCGGTCGGAGTAAAGGCGCCCAGAATCACCGCGCAGTTTGCCGCATGTGCCATCTGCACAATTTCCGGGCGCATGATGGGCGTCACGACAAAAGACGCGCCCGCCTCAATGGCGGCGCGGCCCATGTCCGCCGTCATCACGGTGCCGACGCCCACCATGACCTGTTTGGCAAAGCGGTGACTGGCCTCCCGAATGCAGGCCAAAGCATCGGGCGTGGTCATGGTGATTTCGAGAGTGGTCATTCCGCCTGCGACCAACGCCTCGCAGGCAGGCATTACATGGGCGGCTTTGTTCGCCCGCACCACCGGAATGATGCCGGGGTCGAGCAATCGGGAAACAATCTCAGCACGAGTAGTCATTGAAGGAAGATAGTTTCCTCTCCTGCGGCAGCAAGCTTATTTGATCAAGAAGTGCTTTCCTGCCTCTCCTGCGGGACAACGGCCGAAAATGCGGATTGCTTTTTTGTCACGGCGGTGTCCAGGCCGAACCGCTGGTTCCGTCCGGACAAACAGCCTGTTGCATGAACCAAATCCAATCAGGATTGGCCGCACCGCCAACCGCATAGCTCGATTGTATTTTCGAAACCGGCTCCAAAGGAGCTGTATTTCCTTTCACCGGATCTATAAGCACTCTAGTCTGCCAGGTGTGGGCCAAGGCATGACCGTCAGCATAACTAAAACCACAAGCATACCCCATATCGGCGGCGGGGATGTCAGGCCAGCCGTAAGGCGATCCGGGAAAAATCTCCAAATAACCGTCGTTAATGCTTTCAGGATTCTCATCGAGAAATACAAACAACCCAGACGGGGACGGACAGCGAATATCACTCCCTTTTACATACGAATAATAGCCGGCATTATATCCAGTCATTGTCGAGTTATCAATGCCCACCTGACCATTCATGGAATAACTGCGCAGACGAGGTCCATTGTATGCCGCAACCGTATCGCAAGGACATTTATAAACGCCAATCTGATTGACTTGGTAAGGCGCCATCAGACAAAGGAGGTAAACCGCAATGTTGGTATTGAGTGAAGAAAGTCCCCAATCCTCAGATCCACTTGGACACCATATTAGACTATTACTAGTGATATTGGCCGGAGCATTCGGCATTAAATAGTCTTTATTATCATTTTTGTACATTTCATCGCCCAATTGCAGCTGCTTGAGATTACTGACACACTTGACGCGCCTGGCTTGCAATTTGGCGCGAGCCAACGCTGGCAGCAACAAAGAAGCCAGGATGGCGATGATGGCGATGACCACCAGCAATTCGATCAATGTGAAAGCGCCGGAGGCCCGCGCAAGGCGTCGTGGAGGGAACAGCTTGGTGCTATGCGGTATTCCCATATAATTCCGGTTTCAACCCATTCACAGCGATTATTTGCTTTGAAGGACAATTTGTGGCATCCGCCCTCGCGGATGCCACATTCTGCCGCTTGTATTTCACGCTCACGGCGCAGCTAACTCGCTCCAGTCATTATTATTTTTATTCGGGGGAGATAGCGAGCGGCAGCTCGGTCAACGTGACCACTGCCACGGTGGTATTCGTGTTTGCCCCCGGCGGCGACCACACCCGGATATAACTGTCGGAGATGGCGGCGCCATAGAGATTGCCGACATTGTCAAAGGCCGCATCGTTGTACCAGTTGCCGATGTCAATGTTGGACAAAGTCAGCGAGGTGACATTTCCGGGAGTTGTGTCCGCGCTGCTATCCACACTGACAGCAGAACCACTGACAACCGTGCCGCCTGTCGGCGGAAAGACAATTATATAATACCCAATCGGACCACTTACCGCGGTGGTGGCGTGAAAAACGCCATTACTGCCGGTGATCGTGGCGGTGACAGGGGCATAAGTGCCATTAACGGTACTCGAACCCCATAGAGCTGTGGATAAATCCGAAAGAACGGGTGCCCAGGGACTGGATGAAGTGAAATTAATAATAAGGTTGGTGCCACTGACGCTGACACTCGTAATAGTGGGAACTGCGTTGAGGGCGTTTAGCAAACGAATACCTCCATTCCAAGTGCCCGCGAGGGAATAGGCAGGTGTCGTAGTAACAAAACCGCCGGGAACATTATTGTCGGTTCCGCCGTACCCATCCATGGGAGCCGCCACCAGCGTTGGTTGGTATCTTGAGTTAAGGATCGTATTTTCGACACCGGTCATGGTGTTATCGGCGCTACCTATTCCCCATTGAATTTCCCCTGCTACCTGTCCAGCTTCGTCACCCGTGGGGTTGCTTGGGTACAAAGAGCCACTGTCCCAATTAGTGAAAACCATGGTTCTCAGAGAACCATCGCCCAAATTGAGCCGATATTCAGAAACGAAGATGTTATTATTGAGGTCGATCTGGCCACCACCCGACGGCAGCAGAGAAACGGGGCTGACGCCGTTGTCACATGTTACAGCCCAATTCCCGACAGTATCAGACGGATCGGCCTGGCCGGTGGACGGTAAAACGTGCCAATACCAGACGCCAAAAGTATTAAAAGCGTTATTATACATCCAGACCGTAGCGTTAGTCGTGCCGGCCTGAGGAACATCAAAGTTTGCGGCGTTGATCGAGCTAAAATAGGGATTGCCCGAATACCCGCTTTCGTTGATCACGATTTGGTTAGTCGTAACCTGCATGTCGAAAGCAATGACTGCGAAACTGCCGGTCCAATCCAGCATGTAAAGCCGGTCATCATCGCCGACTTGCAGTCTGTAAGGAATATCGCCGTAACCGTCGGAGGGCATTTGCCCGACGGCAGTATTGCCGGCATCGTCCGTGGTATATCCTCCATAGCCATAGTTGCCTTCGTCAGCAGGGGTGAAGTCGGCGTTAAATTTGTAAATACCAGTCTTTTGCGTGACGCCGTTTGCCGTCCCTGAGGAAGAGATGGCACAACCCGCCATGATGCGTCCATAATATGGGCTGTTCGTGTTTTTATCGACGGCCAGCCCATGGACTAAAACCATGGCGGTGTTGGTCGAAAGAGGGCTGGTTTGCTGCCAGGTGGGGAAGCCGGTGGCCGCCGTGGTAATGCTGACGGAAAAAGTTCCGATGCCAGCAACGCCGCCGGAATTATTGGTGCCACCCCACCGGACTGCATTGAGACCTTGATTCGTTCCGCCGGCAATCGTCGCCACTGTGGTGCTGCCCCTCAAGATATTGACCGTGCAGCCCGCTGTGGCCGCTTCATTGAGATGGTAGGTGATGGTTGCGGGTGAAACCGGAGTTGGAATAGTGGACACTGTCCCGGTTAATGTGCCATTGATTTGAATATCGGTGGCATAAACATTGGCGCGCACCGTCGAGGTGAGAACAGCAAAGGCCGAAGCAACGACAACTATTTTCAACATGGGAATGGTGATTTTTTTCATAGACGTCATATTTTAATTGGCTTAACTGCATGTTGGAGTGATTGCCAGGAAGTCCAAGCGGCACAGCAACTCACACTCGCACTTCACGACACCAACGACGGCGTCACTTTTACCACAACCGCGCAATCCCGTGCAATTAGTATTTTTGTGAGGATTCGCCTTACTGCCCCTGCCACTCAGAGGAATAAGCAGGACTTTTAATCGATGGTGTGCAACCATCCATCTCAATATGCCAACGGCAAAACTCGCGTTGCGGACCAATTTCGCCTACCTCCTGCCGATTTGCCTGGTCGCCACACTAGGCGGTTTGCTCTTTGGCTATGACACGGGCGTCATCTCTGGGGCGATCGAACCAATTACCGCCCGTTTCCATTTGAATGATTTCATGAAGGGTTGGGCCTCCGGTTGCGTGTTAATTGGCTGCGCCACCGGCGTCCTTTTGGCCGGCCCCATCTCCGACCGTTTTGGCCGCCGTCTCGCCATGTTTCTTGCCGCGGCAATGTTCCTGGCCTCCGGCCTCGGCACCGCCCTGTCCAACGGCATTTGGATCTTCGTCATTTTTCGCATCATGGGCGGACTGGCCATCGGCATCGCTTCAATTTCAACGCCGATGTATATCGCGGAAATCACTCCGGCGCACATTCGTGGACGAATGGTTGCTGTCAATCAAATCGCTATTGTTGGAGGCATTGCCCTGACTTCGTTCCTGAACTATTTTATTGCCAGGGCTGGAGATCAGCCCTGGCTCATCCAAACCGGCTGGCGTTGGATGTTTGGATCCGGCATTGTGCCATCGGTTCTTTTCGGACTGTTGTTGCTATGGATTCCCGAAAGTCCCCGCTGGCTGATCGAAAAGGACCGCGAACCCAGGGCAAATGAAATTCTCAGCCGGGTGGCAGGAGAAGCTTTTGCCGACACCGAGATTGCAGGCATCAAAGCCGCCATTTCGCGGGAAAAAGGCACCTGGGCCGAATTGTTTTCCAGGCGGCTACAACGCCCACTGCTGATTGGCATCGCCCTGGCGGTCCTTCAACAGGTCACGGGCATTAATGTTTTCCTTTATTTTGGCGCGACCATCTTCAAGAGCATGAGCGCTGCGACCGGTGTGGACGCCGGGCTTTTACAACAATTCATTATTAATGGCGCGGGGGTATTGTTCACCCTCGTCGCCATCGCTACGGTCGACCATTGGGGCCGCAAACCGCTCATGCTGGCCGGCGCCGCAGGAATGGGCCTGAGCCTCCTCGCCATGGGAATTATGGCTCAAACCACTGCCGGCCCTGCCACAACCGGCGGCTGGATGCTGCTGTTTATTATTCTTTACATCGCCTGTTTTGGTTTGTCACTCGGCCCGGTCACATGGGTGATTCTTTCCGAGATTTTTCCCACCGCCGTCCGTGGCCGCGCCCTTGGGCTGGCCACGTGCTTCCTTTGGATGGCCGATTACGCCGTCACACAAACTTTCCCGATGCTGGACGCGAAAGGCTCCTGGTTTGTGGAAAATTTTCACCACGCATTTCCATTCTATATTTATGCAGCCTTCTGTCTGGCCGTGATCGTAATGGTTCTGAAATTCGTGCCGGAAACCAAAGGGCGCTCCTTGGAGGACATCGAACGAAGCTGGACCGAGCGAAGGTAAGGACTACTTCGCAGCCGGCCGCTCCGAACGGATTTCGTCTTGCGCTATTGCCAAAATGCTAAACACTTTGCGGCTGACCGGGCCGGCTTGGCGCGGAAGGACTTGCCCCCCGGCGCCAACGCAGCCAAGCTCCCCCTTATTTATGAAGCGAAAAATTCCGCTCCTTATCGTAATCGTCCTGGCAGTGGCCGCGGCCATTTATGTAGCCGCCGCCCGCCGTGGCCGTGAAATCGTCTTGACGGGAATGGTCACGACCGATGAAGTTATTGTCAGCTCTGAAATTCAAGGCCGGCTGCAACAACTTCTCGTTCGTGAAGGCGATACGGTAACCAACGGCCAAATGCTCGCGCTCATTCAACCGGCCGAGCGCAAAGCCGATTTGGCCTTTTACAGTGATAGTGCCGAGCAGTCCGCCGCCCAGGTCGCCCAAGCCCGGGCGGATTTGAAATTCCAGGAAGCGCAAACCAGCAACCTGATCTGGCAGAGCGAGGCCAATCTTGCCGCCACCAAAGACCAGATTGCGCAGGCCGAGTCCGACTTGGAAAACTTCAGCCTCACTTTCAAGCGTAAGGAGGCTTTGTACAAACAAGGAGTTGATTCCGTCAAAGAATACGATCAGGCCCGAACAGCTTGCGACTCCGCCAAAGCCCGCGTCCAATCCCTGCGCAAACAAGCCCTGGCCGGGCAAGCCGCCGTTGCCCTGGCCAAATCCACCGCCGAACAAATTTCCGCCCGCCGCGCCGCGCTCGACGCCAACATCCAGCAAAGCGCCGCCGCGGGCGCGCAAAAGGAAAAAGCCGCCATCGTTCTCGGTTACACCGAAATCCGGGCGCCGATCAATGCCATCGTGGATGTTCGGTCCGCCCTTCAAGGCGAAGTGGTCAACCCCGGCCAGGGCATCCTCACGCTCATCGACCCGTCCAATCTTTGGGTGCGCGCCGACGTCGAGGAAAGTTATATTGACAGCATTCGCCTCGGCGACAAATTCACCGTCCGGCTCCCTTCCGGCGCGTCGCGCGAAGGCATCGTTTTTTATCGCGCTGTGGACGCCGATTACGCCACGCAACGTGACGTCAGCCGCACCAAGCGCGACATCAAGACTTTTGAAGTCCGGCTGCGTTGCGACAATGCAGATGGCGCCCTTGCGGTGGGAATGACGGCGTCCGTTCTGTTCCATTTGGGTAAACCATGAGTGTGTTCGCAATCGAAGTCGAAAATCTGACGAAGCGCTTCGGCAGTTTTTGCGCCGTGGACAACCTCAGTTTCAAGGTTGATAACGGCGAAATTTTCGGCCTGCTTGGCCCCAATGGCGCTGGGAAATCGACGCTGATTCGCATGTTGACCACCCTCGTCCCTCCCACTTCCGGCACGGCGCGGGTCAACGGATTCGATGTCGCCCGCCAGGCCAATGATGTGCGACGTTCCATTGGCGTCATTCCTCAGGCCATGACCTCGGACCTCGATTTGACCGCGACGGAAAACATGAGCATCTTCGCCAAGCTCTACGGGATCCCCCGCGAAAAACGCCAGCGCACCATCAAGGAATTGTTGCACGCCGTCGATCTCGAACCTTGGGCGGAAAAACCGGTCAAGCTTTTCTCAGGCGGAATGCGCCGCCGCCTGGAGATCGCGCGCGGCCTGGTCCATGAGCCGAAAATATTCTTCCTCGATGAACCCACCACCGGTCTCGACCCTGTCTCCCGGGTCGCGGTTTGGGAGATGCTGCAAAGTCTCAAGCGCCAGCGGCAATTGACCATTCTCGTCACCACCCATTACATGGACGAGGCAGACAAACTTTGCGACCGCATCGCCATTATTGACAACGGCAAGCTGGCGGCGCTGGATTCGCCCTTGAAACTCAAGGCTTCCATCCCTGGCAAAAACATTCTGGAAGTCAGTTTTTCCGAGATACCCGCCGGTTGGGCGGAAACCTTGCGCGCCCTGCCGGAAGTGGCGGACGTCAAGTCGGAAGACAAGGTGTTCCGTTTGTCCTCCAACAACGGCCCCCGGACCGCCGTCGCGTTGATGGAGGCGGCACGCGAGGCCGGGGTGACTCTCGCATCGCTCTCCGTGCAAAGCACCACGCTCGACGATGTATTTGTGCACTACACGGGGCACCAACTGCGCGATGCATTGCGCGAGCCGGACGCCTCCAGCAGCCAATTCATTTTGCAACGAGGATAAACATGAACCGCATTCTGGCCATTGTTGAACGCGACCTGCGCCGCTTCCGGCGCAGCCCGACCTTGATGATTGTTTCGATGGTCATGCCCTTGATGCAGCTCATTATTTTGGGCTATGCTTTTGGCGGCAAAATCAAAAATATGGAAGTCGGTGTCCTGGACCAAGACCACGGAGTTCCGGCCCTCAAGTTGAAAGAAATGGCTCAAGCGGTGGCCGCCAACGCCCGCACCTTCCAAACCATTTCCTACAATGACCAGACGGATGCCCTGCGCGATTTGCGCGATGGAAAAATCAATGGCCTGCTCGAAATTCCGCCCCATTTCTCCCGCAATGTTCTGGCCGGCGCCAATCCTCATGTGGGCCTGTCCGAAGATAATACCGACCAATTTTCCTCGTCCGCTCTTGAAGGAACAGTCAATCAAATGTTGGCCGCTTACAACCAAAAACGCATCCCCGACCGGCTTTCCGCCAACGCCACCCTCTCCGTCGTCGAAATTTATCCTTACGTGCCTTATATCCAGTACCTCCTGCCCGGCACCATCTCGCTGGCCATTTTCGTTTCGGCCATGATTGGCGGCGGGATCATTTATATTGACGACAAGGCCCGGGGACTGCACGAAGGCTATTTGGTCACGCCCATCAGCAAGCTGGAATTGATCCTCGGTTTTACTTTCGCCGGCGCGGCCAAGGCGATCCTCGCGGGTTTTGTTCTCGTCACCCTTGGCTCCATCATCGCTGGCATTCCGGACCCGTTAAATCTGGTCCGTTTGGCCAGGATGCTCCTGCTCGTCATAGTGACCTCGCTGGCCCTGATCAGCATGATGTTCCTCATCATGGTTCGGGTCAACGACCCCCTGGTGCCTCGCGCGATTTTCGGAGTATTAACCCGACTTTCGCTACTGGAGGGTGCGGGGATGCGCAAGCGCTTGAAAATCAACCTTCGCCTGGCAAAGGTCTGTAGCCATTTTCCAACCCTCCTTTTGCCGTGATCCGCGGCGGCGATT